>JAABUP010000047.1_pt1 | contig 275013 bp, 57 predicted proteins | sample 5559201 | NCBI WGS metagenome assembly JAABUP01 (sample SAMN10711887, study PRJNA513373) | rock metagenome | isolation source: Antarctica rocks | place: Antarctica
ATATATTTATTAAGCTAGGGAACTACTTATAATTAAATTTATATATATAAATAGTATTTATTCCTTTATTAAAATAATACTATTTTTTCTTATATATAATTATTACTTAGAACTTTATTAAGAGCTTAAGGATAAGTCTTTAAAAGAGAGGATACCTATTATAAATAATAGAGTTAGAATGTTATAATTTATAAAGTATAAAGTTATAAAATACCTTTAAGCTACTTAAATATCTTAAGTAAAGTATTATAATTAGAATTATAAGTTATAGATATATAATATTAATAATATTAATAATATTAATTATAAAGAACTTAAAGTAATAATATTTAAGTAAGAAGTTAACTTATAAATATATAAGACTATTTTAAGTTATTAATAAAATTAGTTTATAAGTATATTATCTACTATTATCTACTATTATATAAGATTTATAATATATTCTATATATTATTAATTAAACCTTATTATTAAAGAGACTACTCTCTTATAATAAATATCTTTATATAAGTACCTAAACTTATTAATAATAAGGAATAATAGGAGGTAGAAGAAATTATTAGTAAGGTTAATAATAAATAAAGTATCTAGTATAAAGTTAAATAGATTAATTAGAGTAGTAAATATAACTAATAGGTATTAGATAAGGACCTTAATAGGTTTTAAAAATTAATAAGAGTTTATAATATATTAATATAAATAAAGTATAAATAAAATATTAAATATATTCTTATATTAAATAAGTAATAATAATATAATAAGTTATAATATAAGTTAAGACTATTATTTTTATATATATTAAACTATAATTAATCTCTTATATATAAATATACTTATAAGTATAAGATAGTAATATAAATTAACCTTTATTATAATCTATATAACTCTCTATTAAAATTTACTTTAATATATAATAAGATAAGTCCTAATATTAGGATATAATATAGGGGGAGGAATTATAAGTAGTAATAGTAGTAGAGGTAGTAGGCTAGGGAGTAGAGGAGGGATACCTACGTAGGGGCTAGGGAGCCTAGTAGGGGGGAAGGAACTTAAAGATAAGGGAATATATATTAAGAGAATATTAATAAAGGCCTTAGAAGTTATAATAGCTATATAAGATATATTAAAGGGAGGAATAATATAGAAAATAAAATAAATAATAGGGGTAGGGCTTAAATATATAAAGGAGTTTATTATAAAGGTAGATTAATAGCTTAAAGAGATATATAAGTTTAAAAAAATAATAGAAGAGTAATCCTAGAGAGGGAAGATATAAAGGGGTAGAAGGAATTAGGCGTAGATAGCTAGTTAAAGCCTAATAAATATAAAAATAGGTAATATAAGCCCTAGGGGGATATTTATTATAATAATAATAAGTAATATTATAAGGAAGGGATCTAGAGTAATAAATAATAGGAAGGCTAGGACCTTAATAATTTAAATTAAAGATAGGACTAAGAGAGAAATAATAAGGGCGCTTACTAAGGAGTAGCTAATAGAGAGGTTTAAGATAATTATATTCTTAAAGATATAAGAGATTATAATAGTAAAGTATTTAATTAAAGGTAACTTAATACTATTTATAATAAAGATAAAGGTAAGGGAGGAGTTAAAAGAGAATAATAACTAGGTAAGGAAGGTATATAAGTTAATAAGGGTATTAAAATAGACCTTCTTAATTATAATATATAAAGTATTAAAGAAGGTAGTAGATATATTAAAATAAAAGGAGGTAAAGGAGGTAATTATCTAGTAGAATAAAAAGAACCTCCTAGGGCTAAAGATTATAAGGATAACCTAATTATAAGTAGTTATATAAGAGAGGAGAGAGAGAGAGGTAAAGAAAAAGAGAGCCTTACTACTATTAAAGCTCTTTATATTAGAGATAATAAATAAAGTAATTAAAAAGGGCTTAATAAAGGGATATAATCTTTTAAAGTATAAAAGGTAGGAAAGGAATAGGATTATAATATAATACTTTAACTACTAATAATATAAATATATAATAGGATATTATAAGAGCCTAGTATAATATAAAATCTATATTAATAGATATAACTTAAAGGAATATAAGGTAAAGGAAGGAGAGATTAAGAGATATAATAATTATAAGAAGAATAGTTATATAACCTAGAAGTAAGAATATATAATTAAGGTAAAGGAGCTAAATAAACTCTATTAAAAGATAATAGAAAATAAAAAGAAGTTATATAAAGGCTTTATAAGAGGAAATAAATAATAAGATACCTAGAAGTAGCCTTAAGGGGAGTAGATAATAGTAGTAATAAGGAAGAAGAGGAAGCTTATATTAAGGTTTAAAGACCTTAATAAGGTTATAATATAAATAGGGTTTTAAGGGGATATAAGAGAAAGGGGAATTATATTACTATTAATAATAATATTATAAAATAGGTTAAGAAGGCTAATTACTCTCTAAGTAATAAAGATAAGTTAATAGATATTAAAAGAAATACTAGTATAAAAAGCTTTAATTATTAAGGGAGTAAAGGTTATAAGAGATATCTAATAAAGATCTTTATAAGGGTATAAAAGATAATAAAACTATTATAATATAATATATAAAGGGAGTAGATTATAATAATAATATTATTATTAAAAGATAAGGAGGTATAATAAATAGATATCTTAATTATTTAAAAGCTATTATATATAAAGAGGATAGGTTTAATATATAACTTAAATAAAGGAGTATTCTACTTAATATATAAAGTATAAAGGGATATAAAGATATATTTCTTTTTAAATAAATATTAAAATATTAATAAATAGGGAGTTAAATTTATATTAAGGGACTTATACTTCCTAGAGATATAAATTATAAAGAAGGAAGGGGGAGTATTAACGCGCCTCTAGATATATAATATATATAAATTTAGCTTAAAGTCTAGGACTTTAATAAATAGCCCCTTTATACTATTAAGGATAAAGGAGTAGCTAATTTAGCTTAAAGAATATATATTAATAAAAGACTTTAATCTTTATTACTTAAATTAAAATAATAGAAGTAGATATATATATTATAAAGTAGTAGATATATTAATAAATATTATAAAAGAAAGGGGAATAAAGCTTACTTTATTAGAGGATATAATAACTTAAAAGGTAAAGAAAGTAGAAAGTATTATTAATTTAATATTTATAATAAAGGCTATTAAGTAAATATTATTAAAATATTATATTAGGCTAGACCTTTATTATAAGTTTAATTATATCTTAATATATATTAAAGTTAACTTTAAGGTAGAGGTAGTAATTTTATAATTATAAAGGATATAAAAGTTAATAGACTTAAAGGAGATAAAGAGGTAAGTAGGTACTCTTTAATACTTATTATTAGAAGGAGAGTTAATAATTAAGAGGTAGATAGATAACTACTTAGTTAAAATACTTTAAAGCCTAATAGAAATTATAAAAAAGGAGGTATTATAAGTAAAGCCCTCTTTAAAGGTAAAATCCTTTTAAAACTTAGATTATATAAAGGTTATAAAAAGGCGTTAAAGCTTAGGGTAAAATATAATTATAAGAGAAGCTAAAAGAGTTTAAAGGTATAATAAAAGGTTTAAAAGATTAAAGAAAGGGTATTAAAAAAAATAAAAGTACTTTATTTTAAAGAGGTAATATATAAAGTATCTTAAATACTTAATAGACTTTAAAAGCTAGTTAAATAAGATTAAAAAAGAAATATACAACCTTAAGAACTCTTAAAATTCCCTACCCTTAAGAAGGATAGAGAGGGTCTTAAGGTAGAGTTATTTTAAAAGAAGGTAGAAGTCCTTTAAAGGATCTTCTTCCCTCTACCTTTAAGGGTAGATTTAAGTAATATCTAGGGGTTTTAATATAAGATACCCTTAATAATAAATATAAAAGTTATTAAGGAGGAGGTTTATAAAGTAATTAATAAGATAATATAAGATAAAATATTAAAGATAAATAAGTTTTTAAATAAGTTTTTAAGGATAATAAAAAGGGAGCTACTACCTAGCTTTATATATTTATTTTAAGTATATCTAAGGATTAAATATTATTTAATAAAGTTTAAAAAAGCTAATATAATTATCTTAAAGAAGTTAAAGAAAGAGGACTATTTAAAGTTAAAATTATATTATTTAATTACTCTACTTAATACCTTAAGGAAGGTATTAAAGGTAATTATTATAAAGAAGCTAAGTAACCTTATAAAAAAATATAAGCTACTACCCTTATAATAGATAGGAGTAAGGAAGGGAAGGTTAATAATAATATTTTTTAAAATAATAATAGAGGTAGTATATATAATATAAAATTATAATAAATCTAATATAATAAATATATTATTATTAGATATTATAAGGGCCTTTAATAATATCTTTTATAAAAGGTTATTTTATAACTTAAAGAAGAAAGGGGTCTTAACCCTTATTATAAAATAAGTATAAAGCTTCTTAATAAAAAGAGTTATAATAATTATACTAGGCTAGGAGATAAGTAAAATAGAAATAATAAAGACTAAGATCTCTTAAAGATCTTTAATATTATTAATTTTAATTTTAATTTTTAACTCCCTATTTATAAAAGAATATATAAGGATAAAACTTTAGATATAAACTAGAGGCTTTATTAATAATATTTACTTAATAATATATAATAAAAGTATTAAAGAGAATTATAAAATCTTAATAATAATATATAAGATATACCTTTATTAGGTAAATATATATAAAGTAACCTTTACCCCTTATAAGTATAAGCTAGTCTACCTTTTAAAGAGTTTAAAGAGGTTTAATATAAAGGTAATAATAGATTTAAAGGTAGTAATAATATACCTTAAAATATTAATATAAGTCCTTAGACTTTATATTAATAATAAATTAAGGTAGAGCTTATATATTAATAAAGTAAGATTAAGAATAGAGATATAAAAGCTAGCCTTATTAATTATTATTAACTTAATATAAAGTATTATATTTAATAGGGTAAGATAGGTATATAATATTAGAATCTAGCTAGTAATAACTTATATAATAAAGATATAATATAACTTAAAGGGGATATTAAAGGTAAAGAAGGTAAATATTATAATATTAAAAATTATATAAAATAGGTACTTAAAGATAGTACTTAAGGCCTTTAAAGTAATTAATATATAAGTATTAAAAGTAGAGTTAAGGGTCTTATTAATAAAGATAAGCCTTAATTAATTAATTTTATAAGTATTAATAATATAAGGGATCTACCTATTAATTAAAGAAGGGAATATAAAGATCTATTATAAGTTAAAAGGGAAAAGGGGAAGAAAGAAAAGGGTTATAAAGACTCTAATAAAAGAGAAGTAGTCCTAGGTAAGAGGAGCCTTTTAAGTAGTAATAAGGGGAGGGGATACTAGAATAGTAGACTAGAGCCCTAGAGGTAGGGAAATAATAAAGAGGGATAACTCTACCCTTAAAGAGATTAAGAGGTAGGTAAAGGAGAAGTAGAAAGAGAGGTAGCTAAGATACTAAGAGGGTATCCTTAATTATATAAAGATAATAATATAAAAAGGGGAGGTTTAAGAGATAAAAGTTAATTTTTATATAAGGCTTTTTAAGGCTAAGAGCTTTATAAGTATTTAATTATATATAAAGAAAATAGGACTACGCGCCTTTTTATATAAAAGGAGGGTACTTAAGGTTAATAGTATTAATAATAAATATAAATAGAGGTATTAAAATATTAAGTATATACTTATATTCTACCCTAATTATATAAAGGGGAGGAGGTAGATACTTTAAAAGATAGGGTTAAGTAACTTCTACTAGATAGTATTAACCTTAAAAGGGTTAAAGGTAGTAATTAAGTAGGTAATTTAATAAAGTATATTTAGCTAATTTATATTAGTAAATAAATAACTCTTTAAGGTAGTATAAGAGTAGATAAGCTCTAATTAAAGGGTAAAGGGGTAGGTAGCCCTAATAAAAAAAGAGAACAAGATAGTATAAAGAATATAAGAAAAGGTAGTATATAATATTTAAAGATCTAGAAGTATAATAATAAGTAAAGTAGGGGATAAGGTTTTTTTTATAAATTATAATTTCCTCTAGTAAGTTAGATATAAACTACCCTTATTAACTCTAAGTAGTTAGATAGTAGAGTATAAAATATAAATATAAATATAAATACTTATAAGTATAATAATATAATTTAAAAATATTCTTTATTAATATTATTTAAGGAGTTAAGCTATTAATAATATATTATATTTAAAGGATATTTTTAATCTTAGTATAATCTAATAAAGATATTAGAGATATATTAATAAAAAATAAGCCTAGGTATTTTATATTTAATAAATAACTTAAGTAAATAAGATATATAAATAATTTATTTATATTAAAGTATAACTATAAATTAACCTTTAATTATTAAACCCTTTAAAATTTAAAGGCTTTATAAGGTTAGAATTATCTAGTATATTCTTATACTATTAAATATTATTAAATTAAGTTTAAAGAAGTTCTATCTAGCTCTTTAACTTATTATTTTATATATTTAATATATTAATTAAAGCTTATAAATTTATAATAATATTAGGTATTAATTTAATTATTATAACTATCTACTTATAAGCTTTCTATTATTAAGTTATCTTCTTATTAAGCCTCTTTCTCCTTATTAAATATATATTTACCTAGCTAGTCTTAGTAATAGCGCGTATAAATTTTCTTACCTTCCTTTAAAAGGGAGCTAGAATCTATTATAATAAATACTTATACTATTATAAAGTTAAAGGGTTAATATACTTACCTTTATATAATAATTAATATTATAATAACTATTAGTATATTAATAATAAAGGGGAGTATTACCTTATTTATAATTATTTAAATCCTTTATAAAATAAGTCTTATAAGGAAGAGATATATTATATAAGTTAATAAGCTATTATATAGTATATATAAGTAAATATACTTAAAGTAAATTAATATTTATATATAATATTAATATATTAATAAATATAATATAATATTAATATAATATTATAAGTACTTATAAGAGAAATATTATATATAATATATAATAAGTATAAGAATAATATATATATTAGTAAATATATTTTATAATATTATTAAGTTAAAGTAAGTACTTATAATAGAGGCTAAGGGAGTTATAAGAAGTTTTAGATATTAGGATAAAAACTTTATTAATATCTTAGAATACTATTTTAATATAGTTTCCTTTAAAGCTATTTAAATTATAATAATAATAATAATAAAGATTCTATCTAATTTTATAATTAATATATTAGAGTAATATATTACTTAGTATATCTTTATTAAGGTAGTAAGTACTTAATAGACTAATTATAATTATATAATTAATTATTAGAGAAGTGAAGCCTCTTTTAAGTATAAAGTAGCCTAGTAGAGGGCTTCTACTCTTTATAAGCTAAGCTAGTAAGCTATATATATAATAATACCGCTATAAAGAAAGTAAAGCGACGCCTATATTATAGTTTATAAGAAGGCCCTTATTACCTTTAATAATATAGTTATTAATATATTTAGTTATTATATTACTTTACTAATAAAATGGCGGTAATAACAGGCGAACAAGCGTACGCGCAAAGACTATAGGTAACGTACCAGGCGTTACATGCGAACTTACAGGAAGGAGACGAGAGGGGGGAAGAGGACGGAGGAGGTGGTAGAAGTGGTAGTAGGAGGGAAGTAAGAGGGGATACTCTTAGGGTCGTGATAACAGGACCCTTAATACTATTAAAGTCCCCGGAAATTAGGGAAAAAGAGTAAGGGAGATAAGGCTAGGAAGGTTAAAACGTTATAGAGTCTATTATAAAAGTAAGGGATATAATCTAGGTAATCTAGAGTCTTTAATTTAGGGAGATAATAGAGGCGATATAAGGCGTTACCTAGGTTACCCTTTATATTATAATAGGAGGCTTTAAGGCTACGGAAGTACGTATTACTAAGCTAGAAACGCGTCTAGAAAAAACGGGGAGGGATAGAAACGCGTTAGTAGGGTATAATAAAGGGTTATAAGCCTAGGTAGCTAGGGCTAATATAAGGACTAGGTCCTAGTAAAGCCTAGGCCTAAGGATAGGACCGGGCTTAAAGGGGGCGCGAGGTAGCTAGCTACTTAAGTAATTAGATATTTAGAGGATAAAGGAAGTAATAGTATAATTCGGAGATAAAGAAGGCTATAAAAAAGCGAGTTAAATAAAAAAGGAGGAGCTTATTAAAAGCTTTATTAACCTAGTAAATATAGTTATAAAAAATATTATCGGTACTTATACTAGGGGTATAATAGATATAGTACTATAAACGGCGACGGTTAAAGGGCGTAAGGCCCTTAAGAGAATATAAGAATAGGCGAGCGTAGCCTACCCCTTAGTAAAGGTAGTAAGGAAGACCTTTTATATAGCGGCTAAAGGGGCGTATATAAACCTTCTTAATAAAAAGGAAAAGGAGAAGGGGCTAGCGAGAATTAGGAAGGATAATATTATTACCTACCTAAATACTAACTTTACTAGTTTTAGGTAGGTAAAATATACGGCGAGACTAAGGTAGGATAGGAGTAAAAAGACCTACTTAACCTTAATTATCGGGGTAGTAATACTAGAGGTAGTAAACTACCTAGTTTAAGGAGGGATAGCTCTTAGTAGTAGTCTCTTAGTTTATAAGAGATAGGAGTAAGGAGTAGAGATAAGATAATACTTTAATTACTATAAATACGGATACTTTACGTAAGAGTATTAAAGGGAGAAGAGGTACGGCTATTATATAGGTAGCTATAACTTAGCGGACTATATTATAAGTAAAGGAGTAATAATATACGCTGCTTATAAAGGAGGCTATAAGGCCTAGAGTAAAGACTACCCGGTTAGGTAAAGGGAGTACTAGAGAGTAGTATAAAGACGCCGGACTAGGCCGGCGTTCTATAACACGTAGGGCTTACGGGGAGCTAATACCCGCAGTAAAGAGGAGATAGACGTAGATAGTTTCAGGGTAGTCTAGGGTATATTAAGGAAGAGAAAGTCACCGGTATAAGCGGAAAGGGAACTACTAGACCTAGCCCCTCCCTGATAAAGAGGGCGGCTAACTACGATAATCTAAATAGCCTGAAAGGAGGTAGGATAATAGGTCCTCCCGCTACCCTAAGGGATACCTAGGGTCGAGGTTACCCTTAGGGGCGCTTAGGTTATAAACGACTAAATAGTAGTAGACTCTAGCCTTATACCAACTATATAGTAGGATAACCGCTTAAGATCCTATAGTATAATATATAAAAAGAAAAGGACGGCGTATAAATACTACTCCTAGAAGATACTAAAGTCTAGTAAATAGATATCTTAGTAATATAGGAGTTATAAACTAACTTAAAGACTAAGTTAATATACGACTTATCTTATAATAGGTTCTACCTAGTTTATAAAGCTAAGGAGAATACTTAGGTATACTTTTATATTAATAAAAGAGTTAATATAAAGAGCTAGGAGGCGGACTTCTTAAGCGGCGACTACTACTCGCTGAAAGTTAGCCTTAGGAAAGGGTAATAGGGAATATAAGGGGATAATATCTAGATATATAATATTTATAGCCCCTCTCTAATAACGTATAAGTTAAAGGACGGCCTAATAATAATCCCTTTAATAGCGGAGGCCTTAAAGAGGCTAGGGGAATATATCCTCCTCGGGGACTTTAATCTCTACTATCCCTAGTAGAATAATAAAGGGAGAAGTATATACTATATTATAATAGATATATTACTAGGTAAAACAAGTAAATATAATATAGAAGTCGCCTTACTAGAGGGCATAGTAATATAGTAAAGGAGAGGTCTAAAGTTAGTAATTAACCTAGTCTTTACTACCGAGGGTACTACTAATAGACTCTAAAATTATAGCCTAAAGGCAGACCTCTAGTATAGATCTAACTACCTCCCGGTATATATAGAATTTAAATAAAGCTAGGAGAGCTAAACCCTAGTCTAGAGGAGGGCGTAGAAGATACTTAAAGATAAGGAAGTCGCTATAAATATAAGGAATAGGGCCTAGTAGCTTAGACTTTCTCTAGGGCTCCCCTAGATTAGATCCGCCGGTAAGGCGGACGAGTACCTAGGGTAGATACTAGATAGGTTCTAGGCTATTATATAAGAATATATTCCGTAGGCGAAGCCGTCTAGTAAGGTAAGGTCCTTTTAAAACTCGGCTTATAGGGATATAATATAAAGGGTTAAACGGGAATTAAAGGCCTACTACCGGTACCGTAATATAGAGATAAGGGAGACTCTAAGAGAAGCGGAAAGGGCGAAGGTAGCTATAATTTAAAGAGAGAAAACCCTCTACTTCCGGGCGGTTATATACTAGGCCTTAGAAGATCCTCGGGGGGTATAAGTATTAGCCTAGTAGGGGAAGAATAAGAGTATATCGCTAAGAGCCCTGCCTAAGTTCCCCTCCCTAAGTAGATAAGACGGGACGCTAGTAGCTACCTTCGAGGAGAAGGTAGAGCGCCTTTAGGAAACCTATTTCCTAGCCCCTTTAAGGGTAGATTTAGAAGATATTACCGAGGTAGAATACCTAAGCCCGATACTAGGGGGAGGGGATCTAATAGAGGCGGAAGTTTATAGCTCTATAAAGAGACCGTTATAAGATAAGGCTCCTAGGATAAATAGGATTTTAAATAGGTTCCTACGCGCCGTATATAGTAAACTAGAGGAGGAGATCTACTATCTCTTCTAGGGGTGCTTTAAGATTAGATACTACCCCCGGAAATTTAAAGAGGCTAATATAGTAATTTTAAAGAAATTATAAAAGGAGAATTATATTAATTCTAAGTCTTATAAGCCGATCGCCCTCTTAAATACCTTAGGAAAGATATTTAAGATAGTAATAACGGCTAGGCTTAGAGATTACGCGGAGGCTAATAACCTCCTTCTAGAGGAATAAATAGGTATAAGGTAAGGGAGATTAGTAGAAACCGCGCTAGAAATAATTACTAATATAGTCTATATAATATAAGGAATAGGGAAGAGGAATATAACGAGCCTCCTCTCCCTAGATATTACTAGAGCCTTTAATTACGTCTCCTACTCTAGGCTACTTTATATAATAAAGATAAAGAGGGTCTTAAAAGGGATAGTATACTAGATAGTAAGCTTCCTTATAAAGAGGGCGACTTTAATTACCCTTAGTAGGAGGATAAGTTAAATAGAGTTAGTAGAGATAGAGATCTCCTAGGGCTTACCTATCTCTCTAATATTATTTCTATTTTTTAATACTCCCTTAATTAAGGAATATAAAAAGTTAAAGCTACTAATTTAAGTCGGCGGATTTATAAATAATATCTATTTACTAGCTTATAATAGGAGTATTAAACGGAATTATAAGGTTTTAAATAAAGCTTATAAGGTATACCTACGCTAGGCGAAGACTTATAAAGCCTTATTTATACTAAAGAAGTACGAGCTTATTTATATAACCTATAAAATAAAGGGTATAAAGATAGATATAATAGTTAAGCTTAAAGGAATTAAAGTTAAATTAAAGATATTAATTAAAGTCCTAGGACTTATACTTAATAATAAGCTAAATTAGAATATATACCTAAGAAAGGTATAAGCTAAGATAGATAACTAAATTTAAGCGCTCTATTATATTACCGGCTTTATATAAGGCGCGATTCTACTAGTTAATAGGCTTATATACGCGGTAATAGTAAGGCTTATAATAATATTCGCGGCGCTAATATAGTATAATCTAAAGAATACCCCTAGGGTAGTAGGGAAGTACGTGAAGACCCTAATAATGATCTAGAATAAAGGACTATATAAAGTACTAGGGGCGTATAAGGCTACCCTAATTCCGGTCTTTAAAGTAGAGGCGGGAATCCTATTAGTAAGAGACTTCCTTAATAAGGCCCTACTATAAAGTAAGATCCTCCGAGGGATATATAAGATAGTCCTAAGAGGGAATATAAAGATTAAGTCTCGGTTATAACTAAAAAGGGGTAGGAGGCTACGCCCTCTACTACCCCTATTAGTTAAGAAGGAGTCTTAGGTAAAGCGGTCGCTAAACGGGGTACTTAATAGCCCGATATTATAGAAAAGGATACTAACCTAGTAGGAAGGCCGGTAGTAGGGCCGGTAGCGCTACTATTAGCGGGGATTAGAGGGCTGAAATATAAGCCTAGTATAGAAGGGTGACCTAGTAGGGGGAGATAGGACCTTTATAAGGGCCTAAAGAAGCTGGAGAGCTTTATAATAGTCTAGTTATATACGGATAAGATTAGGTTTCACTACTTCTTATTTATTAGGAAGGTTCCTAGAATCCTAAGTCCTAGCTACCTATATAAGGTAGCGAGGTAGACCGGTAAATATATCCTACTATTCTATCCTAACTATTATACTAGTAGGAGTTAGATATTACTAAAGGCTAGGTCGGAAGATTATAATATTATTCTCTTATTACTAATAGGGATAAGGGTAGTAGTAAGGTAGTTAACTAGGTTAGGCGCCCTCTACTAGTTTATACTAGTAAAAGAGATATTAGCAAGAACTAATAGAGAGGAAGGGCTCCGCCCTAATTAAAGAGAAGAGAATATAGTTAATAAAACCTTAGTATTATAGACGGTAGACCTAACCCCTTGATATACCGCCCTAATGGCAGGCCTATTAAGGGGGGGAGGGAAGGAGCTAAATAATAGTATAGCCTGCAGATAGTAGGTGGAGTTTTTATCCCTTAGCTAGGTTTCTCCCTAAACGACAGGTACGCTAGGCGTACCCCCTGAAAAGTCTACCCTTATTAGCTTTAGCTAGTATAAGAGTATAATTAATTAATTAATTACTTTACTATATCCTAAGTATTTTATAGATTATTTATATTATACTAGGAGTTATACTTATAGTTATAGCCTTTCCACTTAACTAAATACTAAACTTTCCCGCTAGATATCTATTTACTAGTAATTACCTTAATCTTATAGTTATTAGTTTTATCTATTAGGCTATTAATCTTATTTATAAGAGGAGGCCGATGATTTTATACTTAAGTATAAGGATTAGAGGACTTTAAAGCTAGCTTAAGCTATATAATAGATATAATAGGATGAATATATATAACTAAGCTAAGTTATAAGTAATAGGCTAAGGGCCTAACCTTTTTAATTATCTTAAATAGCCTTATATATTATTAATAGAGTTTTAAATTAGTTATATCTAGGATCTTATAACTACCCTTAAGTCTAAGGTAGGCTTTATTACCTACTTCTATTAATATAGCTTTATATTTACTATTATAATATAGTTTAATAAAGACGCTAGTAAAGGCTATTAATTCCTCTACCTAGTCTTACTTAAACTATTATAAGCGGCTAAAGTCTTTTATAAGAAGCTATTATAAGAGTATAGTAAGGGTATCTTAGATATTAAAACTATAGAGGACTTTATTAGGGGAAACTCTAGTTACCTAACTTTTAGAGTTATTAAGATATCCCTATATATAAGGAAGTTCTACGGCCTAGTCTAAAGAATTAATATTCTAGGTAATAAAGTATTATAAGGTAATTTCTACGGTTTAATTAGTCTATTTAGATAGACTATCTATTTAAGTGTAATATACTATTAATATTAGAAGTTTATAACCTAGCTTTTAGAAGATAGTCCTTTAAAATAATAATATAAACTTAGAGTCTCTATTACTAATTATCTTATAAGGTATACCCTATTTATAGGCCGTAAGATTTATAAGAACTATATTAGCCTATTAGGCTACTATTTATAATATCTATCCTAGAATAAGAAGAACCCTCTTTAAGAATTTATCTATAATTATAAGAAGGCTATTATAGCTTCTATAGCCTTAGTAATAGGGAGTATTATAATAAAATCTATGGCTATTATATAGAAGGGAATTACTAGGCGGTTTATAGGTACTAAGCTTCTATAAGGTTTATACTATTATATCTAGTTAAGTTAGTATTCTAGGTAGTATTATATATAGGTACGTAGATACTATTATAAGTAGTAGATATATAGAGATACTACTATCCTTTTATATATATAATAATACCCGCTATAATATTACTAATTATAAGCTAGCTAGAAAATATCTTTTTCTAGCGCGTTAGGTATATATAGCTATTCTCTACTATTATTAAAGTTTATATAATAGATTAGCCTATTACGTACCTTAAAATATAACCTAAGATCTCTACTTCCTTTTATAATAGGGTCCTTATTTACTAGTATAAGTATTATTAGTAGTTAGGACTATTAGCTATTATTATAATACGCCTAGGATAGGCGCTTTTTAAAATCCTCTAATATCTTAATTAGAGTAATATAATAAATAAGCGCTAGTAATATATCCTACCTTAAGTAAGCCTCTGTAAAGGCCGCTATATATAAGGTATTAAGAGTAGTAGCTCCTTATTAATTATAATTAATAAGGTCCTTATTACTAAAGCCTTTAATATATAAGGTATCTAGTATCTTAATAGTATTAATAGAGCTTTTCTTATCCCCTTAAAGCCTAGATAACGCGTCTAGAATAATATTAGATTTCCCTAACTTATACTTTACTATAAGGTTAAATTATAATAGGTATAATAAGGCCTAAATCAGCTATAGATTTAGTTTATTAGTTAAGGAAGTAGTAAGACTAGTTTAATATAAAATAGGTATTATAGCTAAGTAATTAGTATAGATAATTATTAGTAGTTTCTAAAATAATTTAATAAGGTAGCGAGTTCGCCTTATAACTTATATAATACCGGCTACCTCTAGTTTAGTAGGCTAGTAGTTCCGCTTAGCCTTATTAAGTATTTTACTAAGGAATATTATTAGTTAAACTAAGGTTCTAGGGAATCCTTCTATTATATTATCCTTAATATAATAGATTATTACTATAAATCCCTACCTTTTAAAGGCGTTAAGGTCTATAAATAAGATCTTTATTTTATTAAAATTAATAAGGAAAGTAGGACTATTAAAGGCGGATTTTAAGTTTATAAATACCTTCTTTTTATCCTTAATAGGGTTATATATTACTTATATAGACTAAACCTTTCTTATAAAGCCTTTAGTACCTTTAAGGAGAGAGCTAGTAAGGTTAGTTTTATATTTTTATAAGGTATCCGTATATTAAGTGTATCTAGGGATAGATAAGTATAACTAGCCTATAAGCCTAAGGAAAATCTTAAGGTCTTATAATAAAAATAGGAATAGTAGAGTATTAATTACTATAAGCTTTTCTTTAGATATAGATAGACTAAGGGAATCTACCTTCTAGCCTAGTAAGGTAATAGATAGATATCCTAAGAATATCTTCTTTAGATTAAGACTAATACGGCGGCTTTAATAGAGGCTAAATAGCGCTTATAAGTAAGCTAGGTACTCTAGTAAGGTTTTTAAGAAGGTGATTATATTATCTATATAAGCCTTTATAAACTTCCTAAAAGGCTAGAGAAGTTTATCTATCTATCTTTAAATATAAGGTAGTAAGCCTCTATAGCCTATTAGAGTAATATAATACTAATTCTATCCTTAATATAAAATAACTATAAGCTTATATCTATCCCGCTTTTATATATTAAATTAATGAAACTAACTAGTACCGTCTATAGTAGATATAAATGGAAAGTAGCTATTATAAAAGTAAGTTCTAATTATAAAGGTAAGAGGTAACTATCTAATTAAGTAATTTTATTTAGACCGCGTATATCTACTACTATATAGCCCTTATATCCTTCCGGTATATCCTACTAGACTATAAAAATAGGGTAGCTAAAAGGTATTAGTTAGTTTAACTATAATATTTTACCTTAAGAATATAACTTCTTAAATATCTTATTAATTAAGTCTTTATCCTTCTAACTAACTAGGTATATATATAAGGGCTTAGGGTCTATATTAGGCTTTAGCGGTATTAGTAACTATTCGCTTTTAGGGATATCTATAATTATACTACAATCTATCTAGATTTCTAGGAATTTAGCGGCGATTATAATAATTTTTTATACTACCTTAGGTAATCTATATATTATAATACTATTAGGTAGTATATATTTAAGAGTAGGATCTATTATTATAATTAAGGTCCTTATTATAAAAGACTATATTACTAGAACTAGATCCCCTACTATTAAGGTCCTTATTATAGAAGGCTGTATAATACTAATATATACTACTACTATAAGGGTAGTAAAGCCTTTTATAACTATCTTTTATAAGCTTATATTACTAGCAGCCTTATAGGCGTCTACTAGTATAATAAGATAAGCGCCGTCTTAATTATACTTAATAAGCGACCTGAGCCGAGCCTTTTAAGGTAGATATATAGGTATAGGCGAAGTATTAAATATATAGACTTCTAATATAAATAAATTAGTAATATATATAAAGACCCCTTCTTTAGAGCCGAAGTTTTAAGTATACTCTAGTTTAAATAGGAAGTCCCTATTAGCGGGGATATCCCCCTTATAAACTACTAGTACCTTAATAGTTAAATGCAGTAGAATAATAATAGACGCCTTAGTCTTAATAGTATATTTAGTATTAGGTAATAACTATATATAAACTCTAATTAGTAATATAAGGTCTTAATAAGAACCTAGGATTACTACTTACTTACTAAAGTCTAAGATTACCTTTTATAGTACTAGGACGTCGTTATTAATAAGTAGGTTAGCCTTTAGATCCTCTATAATATAGACTTCTATAAATATAGAGGTAGTTACTAGCTTCTTACTAATAGTCCTATTAATATATATTTTAATTAAAGTATATTTATTAGTTTTTATAATTTTATTACTAATACCTCGTATTAGTATTAGGGATACTATCTTCTTAATTTTAATATCTAGTAGAACTCTTATAAGATAAGATTAGTTAACTAGTATAACTAAATAGCTACTATCTAGGTAGACCTCTATCTACTTATCTACTATATTTATAGACTAGAATACACTTATAATAGTATATTTCTATCCTTTAAAGCTATATCCTAGTACCCTTAATTAGTCTAGATAAACGGTCGATTCTACTAATAATAATAGTAGATTAACTAATATTATAAAATACGCTATACCGCTTTTAGTAGCTATAGTGGCGGATATAGAAGTAAATATAAAAGGCTTTTATAACGTCTAATAGTATTTTTATAGGTAAATAAATAGCTTATTTCTTAAAGAAAAGGTATAGGTATAAGAGGAGTAAGTATAACTATTTATATTAGGCTAAGCTATAAAGTTTACCTTAGGTACTTATTAACTATAATTAATAAGGTCCTTATTTATTTTAAAGGACTTATTTCCTATATAAAATAAGTTAGGATAATCCTATAATAGGTCTAGCTATTTAATAGTATTAACTAGTTATATAGTAGTATAATATTCCTAATAATTATTAGGATTACTATCTATAAAGTCTTCTACTATATCCTTTATAGTAGCCTAGTATACTTATTATAATAAAAAGCGTAGTATATAATTATCCTATAGTTATCTACCTAGCTAGTAGTTTCCTTAACTAGGCCTTATAGGCTATAATAGTTGTTAAAGCTAATGTTAATTAGGTTATTATATAGAATCTAACGCGTTTACTAGGCCAGCTATAATTTAAAGCCTTTATACTAGAGGTAAGATTTAAGGGGCGTTTTAACGAAATTACTAGCTTTAATAAGGCTACTAGTTTATCTAATAAGCCTAGCTATTTTAATTAGGAATAAACGGGGGGCGAGTATTACTATAAGACTAGCTACCCTACTAAAATAGCTAGTACCCTACTCTATTATTAGAAAAACCGTACTAACCGTATTACCTAATAGGCTTAAAGTAATATAATAAGCTACTAAAAGAGGTAAGCTTTAAGTAGTTACTATATATAATAATTAAGGCCTATAATTATAAGAGGTTTATTAAGGGGTACTTTAAGTACTCTAACTACTAAATATAGCTATATAAAGAGTTAGAAGATAGTAGTAATAATAAGGTAGAAGATAAGGATATTAAGATATAAGACTAGTAGGTTATAAGCTAATATTAGACACGTTAGTAGGTTAATATCAGATATATTAGTAGGTAGATATTAGATACATTAGTAGGTAACATAAATAGTAGGGTTGATAGCCTATAAATATAATAGTATTAGCTAATATAGTAATAGACCGATATGGATTATTCTAATAGTATTACCTACCTAGTAATAAGACGGATATTTCCCCCTATTCAGGCTGATATCAGATATATTAGTAGGTAGATATTAGATACATTAGTAGGTAATATAAATAGTAGGGTTTTTAGCCTATAAATGTAATAGTATTAGCTAATATAGTAATACACTAATTTAGATTATACTAATAGTATTACCTACCTAGTAATAAGACGGATATTTCCCCCTATTTGGACTAATAGTAGATATATTAATAGGTATTATTATAGAATAGATAAAATATAAATAATGTTAGGATTTTTATTATTTATAATCTATATTCTAGCCGTTAGTATATAGAATTTAGTAGGTAAATCTACTTATTCTAATATATCTTTTAAACTACTAGACGGATTTTTAGTATTTTTAAGGTGTTAAGTAGGCTAAAATAAGTATATAACTTTATTTAAGTAGAAAATATTATAGAGTATAGGTATAAATATAGGTAGAATACAAAGAAATATCAGACTTTTAATATTCACGCTAGTCTAGGAAAGGAATCTAGGGTACTTATTAACTAACTAATAAGCTATAATAAGCTTAGGGCCCTAAATTACATATTTTCTATTATAGTAAGAAGATTAGACTTTTTCTCTTAAGGTATATAATTATTATTAGTATAAGTATATATAAGATATATATATACTACTTTAAAGCTAGATACTTTATATAATATTATCCTCTTATATAATAAAATTAAGAATTAAATAGGAATTAAACTTATATACTTAGATTAATTATAATAGGATAAGTACTTAATAGTAGAGCTAGTATTTCTTTTATATAATTTAAAGTACTATTCTTTTATATATATTATATTACTATTAAGAAGATATTTTCCTCTTATTATAATATTATTCTATATAACTTAGAGATAGAGGTATATAAGATATAGGGATAAATACTATTAATCGCGTTAATATAATAGTTATTATAATTTAATTATTATCTTATAATATCTATATATATTATTAATATATTATCTATATATCTAAGCCCGCGCTAAGTCCTAGATACTTATACCTAATAGTAGTAGATATTTATATTACTATTATTAGTTACTTAAATCCTATTTTATAAGTATCTTAGTAATAGAGAACTAGAGAATATTTATAGATATACTTTATAATTTATATAATATTATAATTTATTCTACCTAATAGTTATAAAAATTAGGTACTTATAATAGTATTAATATTATTTATACCTAGGGTATAAGAGTTAATAATATAATCCTAGCTATCTTCTCTTATAAAGCTACTTTCTATTCTTCTAGTACTAAAATTAATATATATACTTTATAATAATATAATCCTATAATATTAATATATAACCCCTTATTTATTTATATCTTTTATCCCTTCTATCCCTCCTATTCCTCTTAATCCTTATATACCTCCCGCTCCTTTTATCCCTTCCTTATATTCCTATTCTTTGTTATCCCTCCCCTTATTCCTTTCCTTATTATAGAAAAGTCTAAAACCCCCTAGTAAAATAATATTAATAAGAATAGACTTAGCCTATTAAGCTAAGGACTAGCGCTCGCTAGTAAAATTACTAGATATCTTATTATTATCTAGAATATAGAGGATAGAGATATAGAGCTTACTATCTAATAGATATTTAGATTATAAACTAGGTAATTAACCTAAAAAGTAGATAGTAAGTAATCTTAATAATTAATAAATTATTTATATTTATAAAAAGGTATATATAGTAGAATTTAAAGTATATATCTTAAAATAGTAATGTAGTTAATAATTATAAGGGTAGATAGCTTAATAGTATATTTTATAATTCTAAACTTTCTAATTTAGACTAACTTCTATAAGTAGGTAGTTTAAGTTAGTAATATTTAATAATTTTATTATAAGGGCCTAATAGACGCGTAGCTTTAATAGAATATAATTAAATAGGGAGGTTATACCTACTACTTATTAGACTAACCTTATAACTAAATATTAGATAGACTCTACTTATTCCTCTCGCGAGCTACCTCTTTTTTAGTAGTAGAATTTACTATTACTTACCTATTACTATTACTATTACTATTACTTACCTATTACTTACCTATTACTTACCTATTACTTATATATATATTACTACTACTATTATATTACTACTACTTAATATCTATAATAGAGAAACCTTTAAAAGTTTAAAGGGGCGCTAAAAACTAACTATTAATAGTAAGGTATTATAATAAGGAACCTCTACTATTTATAAAACTAAAGATACTTATTATTTAAAAATTACTTTCTAATCCTTTTTATAAAACCTTAAGATTATATATACTATAATTAATATAAACTAATATTAATATAAACTAATATTAATTTAGACTTATAACTTAAGTATATCTTAATACTTTAAGCTTAAAAGATTTCATATTAACCCCTAATAAAGAAAGTTCGTTAGTAATTTCTAAAAACCCGGAGGGGTACCCGGGGCCGCCCCGGGCCCTAAGGGCCGTGGGTTGAGAAAGCTTGCCCTAGGGCCGCAGGGGCAGACACGAGTCCGCCCGGGGCCGCTCCAAGATTAGGCTTCCGGGTACTAGGTGATAGCGTCGCGCCACCCCAAGATTAGGCTTCCGGACGCTAGGCAATGGCGTCGCGCCACCCCAAGATTAGGCTTCCGGACGCTAGGCAATGGCGTCGCGACACCCTACGGCTAGGCTTCCAAGCACTAAGCAATAGCGTCGCGGTTCCCGTAACCAACGCTGTCGCATCATCATCAACACCTCGAGTTGATATGACTACCACGCTGTTTACCCCGATTATGGCCCACCCAGGCGCATCACCCCCGCGTAGAAATCGGCTGAATCGATCGATTCCGGGGTCGCTTTTAGGGTGGCGTTGGGGGTGGCTCCGGGGTACGCTACCCGAGTCCCCCGTCGATTATAGAGCATCAAAACTTTTGGAGTTCTGCTTAGTAAGAAGTCACGTGACATGGTTTCGCTTAGTAAGCAGTTACGTGATTTCCTAGAATCTACTAACTAGTAGATTTTAGAAAAATTGCTTTGTTAGCAGTCACGTGACGCTGCCCTTAGGCCCCGGGGCCTTGCGACACACTGCGACAGGCTCGGGGCTAGCCTAGGGCCCCCGGGGCCGGCCCCGGGCCTGCGGGTATAAGGCCTTTACTAAGGGTATAGGAGTAAGTTAAGATCTTACTAATGTTATTATTCTCTATTTTATAAACTCTTACCTATTATAACCTATTAATTTAGTATATTATCTCTTACTATCTAATTAGATTTAATTAAGTAGCTTATAATCCTAGGTTCTACCTTTATTTCTTAGATTAAATTAAAGGTACTAGAATTAGTTATATTATAAGTTATAATAAGTATAAAAAGGTTAATATAATTTAAAGCTTTAATATACTCCTTAACTAGGTTTTAGATAAAATCTATAAAATAGGCTTTATTTAAGACTTTAGATATATTAATAATACCTAATAGATTAAAGAAGGATAAGTTTAAAAGGCTAGGACTAGAGATATTAAGATATATAATATTTAGTAAGAGTTAAACTTAATATATATAATTTAATAGAGGGTTTCTTAACTTATACTTTTTATAAAAGCTACTAAGAATAAGTATTACTAGTTAATTATACTTTAAGGTATCTACTATATTATCCTTTAAAGTAATATATATAAAAGGATAATCCTTACTATCTAAGTCTACCTAAGGACTTAAAGGCTAAGTATTTATTATATACTCTTTTAAGCTACTCTAATAGATATACTTATTATAAAGGAAGACTTTATAACTCTATTAACCTCCTAGATTAATATCCTCTATTAAATTAATTTCTAGTAGGTACTAAGTATATATACCTATACTTTATAGAACTTTAATTTTACTTATTCCCTTAATAAGATAACTCTTCCTTATACTTTAATTACTAATTATAATTATCTTTAGGAATAGTATATCTAAATCTTTTATACTTAGGTAATATAATACTTAGATAGCTTAAATAAGCTCCTTTACTCCTTAATTTAAAATAGATAATAGTAAGTCTATATACGTTAAACTAAGGATAGTATATATAATAGTATTAATATAGGTAGGAGGTATTAATTTATAAAAGTAATCTATTTAAGTAGTAGTAAATAATAGAGAGTAGAAGGGCTAAGTATTTTATCTTTAATATTTAAGAGTATTACTAGCTCTTTTTTATTACCTTTTATTTATATAGTAGTATCTTAATACTTTATATTAGCCTCTCTTATATTCCTAGTAAGTAGTTTAACCTTCAAGGCTTACTTTATAATTATATAATAGTAGGAATTCTTAAGTATAATATTAAGGAAGATAAGAAATCTATTAATATTAGTAGAGAATTACTTTATAATAAATATAACTCTTAAGTCTTAAGTCTATTATATAAATAGGGCTATAATAGGATAGATATACTAATAAATTTATAGCCTTATATCTACCTAAGTAGGGGTAGTACTTTATATAAGTATAGTATCTAGTACTACTATAATTATTATTATCTATCTCTTACTAGACCTACTACTATTATATTTATTATAGACCCCTAGAAAACTTAAAAGCCTCTAATAATAATAATATAAATAGTAAACTTTAAAAGAGATTTATATATCTATTATCCTAGTAGTAGAAGTTAGTTAGTTATATATATAATAGTTACTATTAGAGCTTAAACTTAGGCTTAAGTTATATTAAGGTAAGATTTATTAAACCTATTTTAATTAGATATTTCTAGAAGTATAGCTTTAATATATAATAACTAGGTAAATATAGTTATTCTACTTATATACTTATACCTATTCTATAATATATATAAGGAAAGACTAACTAATAAAAGATTATAAAAGTAAAACTATTTAAGGCCTTTAAATATAATAGATTAAATAAGTACTAGTTTAGTATTATTAATACTTTACTCTTAATATTATATTAATATAACTAGTATCTACCTTATATTTACTTATATTAGGGATTATAAATTAATTATTATTTATAGAAACTTAATAATCTATCCTTTATATTATTATTTTTATAAATTACCTACCCTTACCTAGTAAGAGCTTATTTAATATTAATACTTAAACTTAATAATAAAAGATAGCCTTTATATCTTTAAAATATCCTTAAATAGACTTACTATTATTTAGAAATTAATAATAAAAGCCTTAGTAAAATAAGTTATATTAATAATAAGTAGTCTTATTATTTTACTTTACTTAACTAATATATAACGTAGTTATATAAATATTACTTAGAATTAACCTATATAATACTAATATCTTATTAATACTATATTACTTATTATTTCTCCTTAACTTTTAGGGACTAGAGTAGTAGTAAGTAAGTATTTATAATTTATATATATAAATACTCCTTATTATAAAATAATATTATTTATTAATAAATAGACTTATAGCCTTATTATAAAGCTCTTACTTTAAATATTTAGCCTTAAGGTATCTACTACTAGTTATTTTAATATTAAGATAATACTAGGTTTTAAGTTATAAATAATAGTAGGTAAACTTACTTTATTTATAAGTTTACCCTTACTTATATAATATACCTTATTTAATATTTTTATAGGCTTTTACTCTAGACTTAAGATACCTTTTTATAGAAATATTATAACTACTTATATATAAGATAAGGACCTAGGTTTAGCTAGTAGTAAGGTTTATATAAATCCTAATACTTATTAGTACTATAAAGATAACTACTTTAAAGGTAACTATAAGCCTATTAAAGATATAGTAGGTAATAAGGCCGTAGTAAAAATTAAAAAGTTACTTATATATAAAGTAAAGCTCCTCTTTTTAGGCTAGAAGTCCCTTATTAGTTAATTTAAAGATAATAGTAATTAGATAATATCTAGAATCTCTATAATTAAATATAAAAATTAGCTATTAAGTATAAAGATTAAGATTAAGGCCTTAATAAGTAAGGATATACCTACTCTAAAATATAAGCGTATAGAGGAATTACTTTATACTTAGATAATTTAACTTAATACTATATATAATATCTTAGACTAGCTAGTTATTTATATATATCCTATAATTTATATAGGATCTATAATAGTTAATATAAAAAAAAAATATTAAGAAAGTATTTAAAGACTTAATTAAGACGTAATTACCTATTATTAAAAGAATAGGTTAGGCTTCCTATCCCTAATATTCTACCTTATAAAGGTATATATTAAAGGAATCCTCTAAGAAGCTAGAACTCTAGGTAATTATTAATATATTTAAGACTAATTACTTAAGATATTTAATATATCTAATAATACAATAAATAAACTAACCGTATTATTTATTACTTTAAAGCCTAATTTATTTTTTATATCTTATAATAGAATTATAAGGATATTTATACTTAAGAAAGCCTTTCCGCCTTATACTTATTAGTTTAATAGACTAGCTAATATAAAATGTAAAGTCTAAAAGGGTTAGACTATATTATATATAAACTATCTACCTATTTAAATATTAATATCCTATATATATATATAGATAGTAATAAGTACTAGATTATAAAAGGTATATTAATTATCTACTAGGAAGAAAATATTATTAAAGATATTATAAAATATTAGAACTAGGAATATTAATTATATATCTTAAAAGTTATACCTAGGAGTAATTATATCTATATAGGCCTTCTCTAATTACCCTCTAAGTTTAAATATTAATTCTTAGTTAAAGACTCCTTCCTTATTAAATTTAAAAATAAGGAGTAGTTAATATATATTCTCTTAGAGCTATTCCCTTTTACTAGTTTTATTAATTATACTATTATACTTTATTATCCTATTAAGGAAGGGGTTTAAAGAACTTATAATTAGGGTTAGTCTTTAATCTAATAAATACTACTAAAATACTATTAATTATAATTTAATACTACTATTTTTATAGATAGGTAATTATAATTAATATTAGACTAGTCCTATTTAATATACTATATAAGTTCTAGTTAGTAGCTATTAAGACCTTAAATCTTATATATAAAGGGGATAGAAAGTATATTTATAACCCTAGATAATAATAACTTATCCTTAAATAAGATATCTAGATATATATTATAAGTAATCTCTTTTGTAAAATTAAGTATAAGGAGAAGCTTATAACCTAGGGTATTAAGCTAGATTATTTTTAGATAGGTATATTAGAGTACTTAATATACTTACTTAATAACCTTAGACTTATTAAGGAATTATAAGGAATAGGAAAAATAAAAGTTAATACAATTATTATATTACTACTTATATTAGCTAGTAAAAAGGTAAAGGTATTAAGCCTTATAAATAGAGTAATAGACTCTTTTATTATAAAACTAAATACTAAGCTTACTTAGCTTAAGAAGGCTAGAATTATAATTATTAATAAGAATATAATCTACTATTATTTACTTATAATAAAATAAGTAGTTATTTAAGTAGATACCTAATATAATATAACTTATATTATTAAGGATTAGTTATCTAGGGTATAGTATATATAAATTATCTAGCTATCTAGAATAGGAAGTCTATAATATCTAATCGGATTTCTTTATTTATAGAGTCTAACCGAGTTAGGAGTAGTGTACCTAAGGACGAATATTAAAATATTAAGATATAACTATATAGGAGAATCCTATATCTATAATAAATACTACTATTTTTAAGAAAAAATAGCGTCCTCGCTATAATAACGACGCTAGGGAGGTACTTTAGCTATATAAGTAGCTATCTAGAAGTCCTTATATATTTACCATCTATTACTATATATATAGAAGTAAATGCTAATAAATAAAAGAAAGAAGGTAATAATTATCCTTACGCTAAAAGTCGACCTACTCTAATAGTAATAGTAAGGTAATAATAGCGATGATTTAGCTATAAACTAGCCCTAGTAAATAGTAAGAGCTGTGTCTTAAAGCTTATAAAGAAATAATAATAATTAGTATTATTATAAGGTAGATTTAACTAACTAACTAAGGTTAATATTTCAGTTATTTAGGGTATAGATTAATTATTAGATTAACTTAGTAATACTAAAGGGTAAAAAGGAGTTAATTACTAATATCTTTCTATTTTAAAACTTTTTATATCCCTAGGCCCCTTTTAGTTAGATATCTTAACTAGCCTTACTATTACTATAATTTAATTAATCTATTCTATTTAACCTCGCTAAAGAACGCTATAAGTTTACTTCCTAGTAATATAAAGTTAATAAGGACGTTAATACCCTTAATTTATATAATTTTACAGCCTAGCTATAAGGTGATATTATCTTCTAGCTATCCTAGTTTATCTATACCTAGGATAATACCCGCCTTAATACCTTTTATTATAAACGCCTTTATATTAATACGTAGTACTATTCCGTTATTACTTATAATAAAAAGAGAAATATCTATATATTTATTAATAATATATTCCCCGCTAATTCCTTAAATAGTAATTAGGGATATCTTATATAAACGGCCGTATAGATTTCCTACTAATAATAAGGACTTATTAATAAACGTAGCTAAGCTCCTAGTATTAATATAAAAGTCTTAATATTAACTATCTTCTAAAAAGAGTCGTCTTTAAATAGTAGTATAGCCTTAATTTAGGGGAGGTAGCTAGATAATTATAATATATAGAGCTATATACTCTAGCTAATTCGCGTAGATATATTATTACTTCTAAGTAGAAGACTAGATATTAATAGTATAGATATCTAGTATATATTTATTAATTTCTTCTATATTTATAAAACCTATATTAGACTAACCGTCGAGTCGGGTTTCAGTACTATAAATTGGTACCGACCCGAATACTCGGTACCACCTCCCAGTACCGACCCGATTACTCGGTACCGGTTTCCAGTACCGACCCGAAAAGCCCTCGGTACCTTGGCGAGTCGGGTTGGACCGACCCGAATCGCCAAGGTATCGCCAAGACGCCAAGCCCCTAATAAAATAGTAGGGGATACCAGATTTTTTCTAGAGTTACCCCTATACTAAAAATAGATTTTTTTTTAATTAGAATTTTAATACCCCCTTTGATTCCCTAGGGATATGCATTACTATTTTGCATTACCTTAAAGAATTACCTAGGTTAGGCTAGGTAATAATAATAATAATACTTAGTAATATAGTAGTAAATTATATATATAATAGTAAAACCTACTATAAATAGAAAATATTAGTAATATTATAGTTATTATTTCTATAGGAATAGCTAATTAGCTATTACCTTTTTATATCACCTTATTTACTATTAAGAATTACTTAGTTAGGAATAATAATAGTACTTAATAATCTATTAGTAAGTTATATATATAATATAAAATACTAATATAAATAAAAAATATTCCTAATATAATAGTCTTAGTAAAATAATATGGCTGGAACTAATGTCTTAGCGAGTCGGGTTAATACTTCGGTACTAATACTCGGTACCACCCTATAGTATTAACCCGAATACTCGGTACTAACTATTAGTACCGACCCGAATACTCGGGCCAGGAATTTGGTATTAACTCGCTAAGAGTCGAGTCGGGAACCCGACTCGAGTTTGAAGTACCGACCCGACGCGGTTAGTCTAACCTACGTAGTAGATATTATAACTATAGGGAGGGATACTATACTTAAAGAATTTAGTATTATTAAAATATACGTAAGTATTCTTATTATAATACTTAAATATAGACCTGAAATTAGTATCTTCTATATTATTATTATTTTACTACCTATCTTCTATATTATCCTTATTAAAGACCTCTTTAATAGACGCTTAATTAGCTATAATTTAATAATAGGGTGTTAAATTAGGAGGGTTTAGGTTAAAGCTATAAGAAGGGGGCTAATAGGTATAGATCTAAGGGGGTCCCTATTAGATTTAGGAGGAAGGTAGTTACCGTTATTCCCTTATATATAAACCACGTTAGAAGGCTACTTCCTTATCCTTAGCTATATACTCGCGTCCGGAGCTATAATTATAGCTATTTAGGTAGGGCGTTAGCTTAGTTATTAAGCTAGATCTAGAGGTTAATAGACGTAATACCTAGTAGTCTACTATATTATTAAGATTATAAGTAAAATTATTAGAATTACTATTTAGATAACGGATGTCTTATTATAGCTCCTAATCTAGATTTTTCTAGGCTAGTATTAGTACGGCTACTTTTAATTAGTTATAAGACTATCTACTAAGTAGTATTACTTATATATATTTATCTATAAGGCGACGTTATTTAGCGTCTTATATAGTATATTATTCTATATATAGCTTATTAAATACCTATAATTATAACTACTTATATTTCTCTACTAGCGTAGTATGAAAATAGGTAAGGTTATTAGAGAGAGAGTCTTAACGGCTAGTCTTAAGGTATAAAAACTATATTATAACTAATCTATATAAATAAAGGTATAATTTTTTAGCTACTTTAGGCTTAGTCTATCTAATATATTTAGCCTATTAGATAAATAAATTAATATTATAGTAGAATATATCTTTACTAGATATAATATAAGGTCCTTTAGGATTTTCTTTTAAGACGGCTAGTCTAGGGTAAAAGTAACTAATTTTAGTTAGTTTAAATTTACTCTTATAAGTATTATTTATTATCTCGCTTTATTATTAACGTAGTCTATTTAGTAGTTAAGATAGGGTATTCTTTTCACGTCTTTATATACTAGTACGGCCCTATCTCTTTAATATATCCCTTATGTTATATTTACCGTTTTCATCGTCTATATCTTCTACCTCTTCCTAAATAGCCTAACTATTCTTCTAATAGTAGGGAGGGATGTAGGGTTACTAAGTCTAAAGAAGCTAACTAGTTAATATATAGAACGTAGTCGTAATTAAAGGATTAGGTAAGGCTACCTAACTAGATTTAATATCCTAGAAGGTATTTTATAGAGACTAATAATAAGTTTTTCAGAAGTTATTAAATTTCTAACTAATATCCGCCTAAATAGCTATTTTAAAGGATTTAACTCGTTACTCTTACTTAGTAGTATATTACTATAGATGCTTTTCTATTATAATAAACTATAACTTATTATAGGTTTAAATTAGTTTTAACTAATTAATTAAATAACTTTATAACCTATTAATATAGCGGGTAAGCTATTTATAAGAAGAGATAAAATTAGTAGTACCCTTAATAGAGTCTCTAGCCCTTTAATATAGGCTTTATCTCTTTCCTTCCTTATCTTTACCTTCCGTAGTTTTATTATTATCTTCTATCTTAGTATATCTTATAATTAGACTATTACTATCCTTATTTTCTAGAGGAAGACTATTATTAAGGTTAGCTATATTAAATATAGATTTTAATATTAAGGGAGGTCTCTTAGGTTAATTATAGACTAGTAGGGGGGATTTCTTAGGCTAACCCTTTTCCCTAGGTATAGTAGTAGGAAAGTTAATATAATAGTAGTAGATACTTATAATAACGCCCTTTTAAATACCTTCTTTAGAATTTTATAAATAGCTTTTATTATAAAAATTTCTTTATTTAGATCCTTAGTATTATTTAGTAGGGCGCTTAACGGCCTTCTTAGACGGCGCTTAGATAGCTAGTAATTTTTAGCGTAGAGTAGCCTGTTAGGGTCGGCGCCTAGTAGCCTAGACCTATTAAAATATCTAGTATTACTACTATTATTAAGGATTAGTTATCTAGGGTATAGTATATATAAATTATCTAGCTATCTAGAATAGGAAATCTATAATATCTAATCGGATTTCTTTATTTATAGGGTCTAACCGAGTTAGGAGTAGTATACCTAAGGATAAATATTAAAACATTAAGATATAACTATATAAGAGAATCCTATATCTATAATAACTTATAATACTAGTAACTTATAATAGGACTCTATTTCTTTAATCCCTATTTCTATTTATAATAAATTTATAGTAGATATTATTAAGAAATCTTATAAGTACTTATATAATATCTTAGATTACTAATATTAACTTTATAATATAAGTTTTAATATACTACTACTCTAAATTATAAGTATTATTAATTAGCTTAATTTAAGTATTAATTTAACTCTAATATAGAATATTATTAATACTAGTAAAGTACTAAGTCCTAATACTATTAATATTAGTAGACTAGAAGACTATAATATTTAGATAATATTAAATAAAAATAAAACTACTTAAGATTATAAATCTATATAAGCTATACCCTTTAAAGATAATAATAAAGATTATAAATATAAGGTTAGGCCTAAGTAGAATAATATAAATACTCTAGTAGTTATAAAGTTATAAAAGGTAGTATAAGAGATGATTAATTATAAATTAAGTAAAGTTAATAGTATATCCTATTATAAGAGGCTTTATATATACTTTTATAAGATATTCCTCTAGGCCTTACTTAGTATCCCCTTTAAAATAAAGGAAGAGTAGGGAGTATTTAGATTATTTAAATATTTACTATCTAAGGATATTCTTTAAAATAATATTATTATACTTATTATAACCCTTATAAATACGGGCTATATAATTATTAAAACTTCCTTTAAAGGGGACTATATAATTATTTAAGAAGCTAGTAAGGTAGAGAATAGGGATCTTTTTATTACTCTAATAGAATATAAGAATAGTATATATCTTTCTAGTAATAATTAGTAGCTACTATCCTAGAAATAGGATATAATATATAATCTATTTACCTAACTAATAAATAAGAGTATATATAAGTGCTAGGTAACCTTAAGCTACCCTAAATATAAACTTACTAAATAATATTAAACTATTTTAGTTATTAATAATACTATTTTCAAAATCTAATATAAGGGTTCTATTATTTACCCTAATTATAATAAAGGTATATAATTATATAAGGATATATTTAACTAGAATATTATACTTATATAGATTAAGACTAATAGTAAAGTAATTAAAATAGAGTTCTCCTAATCTAGTTAAAATAAATATAAGTTATAAGTTATTATAAAGCTCTATTAATATTATATTATATAAGGAATTAAAGGTAAGGATATTATTATCTTTATAAGGTACCTTATATAAGTTAACTTTACTAAATAAATATTAAAACTAGAGGATAGATTATATAATATAGAGTCTATAAGTATTAATATATTAAGGAGATAAGAAGCTTATAATAATCCTTTATATAATAGTATTATATATACTAGGCTTTATAGCCCTCCCTTTCTACCTCCTCTCTAGGGTCTCTTATATAAGTAATATCTTAATAACTATTATAAAATATATAGGAATTTAAATAGGTAATTAGCCTTACGCGTAAGCCTAATATAAATTACTCTATTATTTAATTAGAGTAGGTAACTATATAATATATAATATTAAACTACTATTACTAAAGCTTAGTATATATAACTATGATATAGAGTTAGATAATAAAGGAGTAGATTTGAATATAAGCTAATAAGAAGAGGTAGGGGACTAGGGTAAAGCTAGGGTTAATAATCTAATCCTAATTAAGCTAGTAAAGGGAGAGGGATATAATAAAAATATAGCTATTAGCGCTAATAACTTAACCCTAGTTAAAGTACCTACTAATAGGTAGTAAGGGCTTATAGGGTATTAAAATTAATTATAAGTAGTAGAGTAGATTAAATAAACCTAGTATAATCTAATAAATTAATAAGTACGCGGCTATATAAGACTAGGTTATAAGTTAATATTTTATATAATAAGCTTTAATTATAAGTTAATAGATTATATACTAAATTAAATCCTTTTCTTAGGTACCCTTTTATAGGAGTAAGTATAACTTATAAACTAATTATTATATTACCTACCCTTACTTAGTATAAGCTATATACTTAAAAAGAAATATATACCCCTATCTAAATTAAGGTAAGTAGCCTAAGTAATTACTAAGGTATATTTAATTATATAAAGTAATATATTATATTTTACTTTACTTAATATTTAAATAAGTTTTTATCTTATTACCTTTATATACTTTATTAATTATAAGAAATATTCCTATATATTAGACTTAAGATATACTAAGTAATAATTCCTTATAATAATATATAAATAATTATTTATTATATTAATAATTATTTATATATATTAAGTTAATAGCTATTAATCTAAACTAGTAAGATTAGACTTAATAAGGTTATACTTAGTAAGGTAAGTAAAGGTATATAGCCCTATTAATAAACCTTATTTATAATAAGTATTATTAATTAATTATAAATAGAACTTATATTTAAGACTACTACCTCTATATAAGTTATAATTATTATTAAGTTAAAGAAAATATTACCTTAATAGTAAGGGATAAGATCTATATTACCTATTTAAATTTAATAATATAATATTATAAATAAAATATAATAAATCTTATAATAAGATAGAAGACCCTCCCTATTTAAATATAACTAAAGTATATAATAAGATTGTTATAATAAAGGCGGATTAAGAGCTAGTAAGAGAGGATATTAAGAAATAGTATAAAAAGGTAGGTATTAAAGACTTTAAAAGTAAAAAAGCCTAGGTAAAGAAGTAGGATTTTATTATATAACTAGGCTAAAAGTATAAGTATAATAAACTATACCTACTAAGTAGTCTAAATAAAGATAGTAAACTTAGTATACTCTCTAAAGTAATATAATAGGTTTACTTAAATATTAGATAATAGAACCTTAAGACTAAATAAAAAATTAAGAGGGAGAAGGAAGGATATAAAGAATAATAAATATTACCCCTCTAAGATATAAGTTTAGACTATTTAATAATAAAAGATAGTATAATAGTATTATTAGCCTTAAAATAATAAATAGAATAAGAGGCTATATAGAATTAAGATATAAGGGATATTAATTTAAAGGTAATATATAATAGGAAAATTACTAGGTTTCTTTTATTAGATATTATTTAATTACTTAACTCTTTATTAGATATAAGAAGCCTATTAATATACTTAACCTTAGACTAGTTTATTTAATATTATAATAAAGACCTAGAGCTAAAGCCCTTAGAAGTAATATTATAATTTAAGTATAAAGAAGCTTAAATTTTTAACTAAATTAACTAATAATTACTAACTTTATAAGGTTATAAAGGAGGTTATTAATAGTATAAGTACTAACCTTATATTTAAGTTTATAGTAGGATAGGATAATTCTACTTAATAGGCCTCTATTCTATTAATTACTCTATTAAAGACTCTAGGTAAGTAACTACCTTCTCTAACTATTAGAATAATAAATAGTATATAATTAATATCTACTATTATAACTAGGGCTTAAATTTAAATAGGATATCCTTAGCCTAATAATAAGACGCGTAAAATAGAGATAAAGTATAATAAAAGGATATAATAATAGTAGGCTAAAGGTAGAATAGAGGCTATAATAATAGCTAATTAAATATTAGAGATTTAAATAGGATATAATATATTACCTACTTAGAAGTAATTAAAAACTACTATTATAACTTAATTATACTTTAATTAATTATTTAAGACTAAGAGTATTAAGTTATATAATAAAGATAAAGATAATATAATACTAAATATTATAATATTAATAAATTATAACTAAGAGGTAGAACTAGACTAAAAGGGAGAGGTACTTAATAGAATACTAGTAAAGGATAGAAGTATTTAATTAATATAAATAGGTTTATTAGTTATCCTCTTATTATATAAATCTTCTAATCTAATTACCCTTACTAAACTAATTAAAGAAGATAAAGCCTATACTCTAGCTAATAACCTAATTATATCTACTAAATTAGTTAAAGCTTATACTCTAGCTAATAATATAATTATATTTATTAAACTAATTAAAGAAGCTAAAGTCTATACTCTAGTTAATAACCTAGTTATATCTATTAAATTAGTTAAAGCTTATACTCTAGCTAATAACCTAGTTATATCTACTAAACTAGTTAAAGCCTATACTCTAGTTAATAATATAGTTATATCTATTAAATTAGTTAAAGCCTATACTCTAGCTAATAATATAGTTATATCTATTAAATTAATTAAAGAAGTTAAAGCCTATAATCTAGCTAATAACCTAGTTATATCTATTAAACTAATTAGAAAGGCTAAAGTTAATACTTCTAATATTATAATACTATTTATTAAACTAATTAAAAAGGCTAAAGTCTATACTTAGCCTAATACCTTACTAGAGAAGAATAATTCCTTAAATACTATTAATTATACTCCTATACTAGCTAAAAAGCTAATAAGAGTAGGCTATTTAGGGGTATATATTACGTACATATTATTCGGGGAGAAACCCTACTATAAAGATAAAAACTCTACCTGATAATTACAGTTCTCTTAACTATTTATAGCTCCTTCACTCCCCCCCCCTAGCAGGCCTATAACTAGAGAGGTAGTAGAGGGGTCGGGTTTACTACCTATTATACTAAAGTTTCATTTATAAGTAAAACTCCTTTTCCTTATCTAGGGCTTAGCCCCTTTCTCTTTTCTATCTCTACCGGCTATTCTTAATCTAATCCGTTTAGTATAATAGATGAATCCTTATAATAGATAATTTCTTATAGTCCTAGTTATAACATCTATAATAGGGAGGGTATATATATAAAGGGAGGTAATAGAACTAGTACTTACCTACTAGTCTATTAGTGCTAGGTACTACTAAGTAAGAAGGCTAGCGGCCTTAGCGTACTTATAGACTATTAGGTAGGAAGGCTAATATCTATATATCTCTATACGGGTTAGGCCTCTACTACCTACTATTATACTATAGGGACTACCTAGGTACGGCTAAGCATCCCCCCGCCGTATAATAGTAAGGTAGCGGATACCTAGTATATTTACCGCGGTTATATCAGCCGCTATTATTAAGGTATATACGTGTAGAAGATAATAGGTACTATTAATTAACTAGACCGGCGGCCCTATCGCGCTTATAAGCTATTAGGTAAGGAGTCTAATACTTATATCCTATTTCAGGTTAGGTACCTACTACCTATAACCGTACCGTAAGAACTACCTAGGAAGGGGACTAGAGTATCCTCGCCGCCGTATAGTAGTAATAGCGGTAGTATATACCCGGTATACTATCTAGCTTACACTCGATTATTAAGAGGAAGGAAGGGCTAGCTCTATAGTATTACTATCTTTTTATTATACTATTATTATCTATATATACTATAACTACCTTAAGGTAGGTAGACTTAGGCTACCTAGATCACGCGGAGCGGAATCGGCTAGAGTATAAAGACGTAGCCTTATAAGAGACCTTATAGTAGGTATAAGTATAGAAGTATTATATATATCTTATAATATTATAAAGGTTTTATATTAATAGTATTTCTATTATCTTATACTAGTATTACTAATATTACTAGTATATCGCGTTTATAATACGCGTAGGGAAGCGGAGGCTATATTAAAGAGAGGTAGAAGGGTATTTATATAATATATATTTTTTATATATATCTATATATTCTATCGCGTTATATCTTTTATTATAATCTTTTAAGAGTTCTCCTTCTATCTTCTCTATTTTTCTATCGCGTTAGCGTTCCTATTCTCGTTATTATTATACTCTACCTACGTATTAATTCCGTAATAACTAGGTAACCCTAGACGGTGCTTCTAAAATACCGTAAGATACCGTAAGATCTCTCAGCTCTCCTAGTACCGAGATACTAGAAGGTTCGTAGCCGGTACTACGTACAGGTAGATCTCGTCGCTAGCCCTTTAAATACTATTAAATTAAATAAAGTAATTAATTTAATATAGGAATCTAAATTTAAAGGCTAAATTATAGTAGATAACTAGTAATTATTAAGAAATACTAGAGTATTAAATAGATAGGAGTTATAATCTATAATAAAGTAGGGATTTAATAATACTTAAGTAATATATAAATAAAAAGTTATTAAGTAAGGCGTAGATATTAATCCTATTATAAAGCTAGATATTAAGGATATAAAATTATATAAGATAATAGATATTATAAAAGAAGGAGAGGAAGATATAATAATAAAACTAGCTAATAACTATCTAATTATAATAACTAAATAGCTTTATTAATAGGATAAGAGGTAGAAGGATTATACTTATCTATTTTACTTTAATCCTAATATATATTATTAAGCTAATAAGACTATTAAGTTATTTAAGTTATTATTAAATCTTAAGCTATTTTAAGTATTTAAGGTATTTATCTACTTTAAGATAGAGGTATTCTAGAATAATAAATACCTTATAAATATAATAGGACTTAGAAAGGTAATAAATTAAAGTACTCTACTTAAGATTATTAATTAATAAGGGTTATAAACTATTAAAGCTATTAGGGTAATTATCTTAAACTAGACCCTTATATTAATTATTAATAATATTAAAGAAGCTAGGATTAAAGGGAGATATAACTTATACTTTTTAAAGGGAATATAAAAGGACCTTTAACTACTTAATATTAAATACCTATCTAATAACCCCTTTAATATTTAATATATATATATTAATACTAGAATATCCTAAAAGCTAAAGCTAAGTTATAACTTAACCCTTATACTTATACCTCTACCTTTACTATCCTATTAATTAGGATAGATAAAGTATTTCTTAAGTATAAAGGATTAATAGTATAAGTAGACTTTATAATATATATATAATAATACTAAATTAAAAGTATATATATTAAAACTAGATAAAAAGGACTATTAATTTATAATATCTTCTAGGGATATCCCCTACTTTAATAACTTAAATAATAAGTTATATATACTTTACTTTACTATTATAATATTATATAATAGATAGGTAAAGAAGAAGCTAGTAGATTATACTTTAAAAGTCTTAAAGATAAGTAAAAAGCCTTATATTATACCTTAATAGTAATAATAGGTAATAGGATAAGGCTATATTATATTTAATAAAGTATATATTAAATTTAATAAATATACTAGGATAATTAATAAAGTTTAAGTACTTAATATAATTATAAGGAGTTAAATACCTTAAAAGCTCTTCCTTACTAAAACTCTATTTAAAGCGTTACTTATTTATATAATAAGCTAGGTAAGTATATTTTAAGATAGTAATATAAGGTAGGCGTTATATCTTATGATATTAAACTACTTTTAAATAAATAATTATTACTAAATCTTATAATACTATATAAAGTTAAAGTTTAATAAATTTAATAAGATATATAATATCCTTGTTAAGTAATATAAGGCTAAAAATATACTAGTAGAGGCGTATTATAAGTATAAAGATATAATAACTATTATTATTTAAATATTATAACTATATTATATTAATAACTTAAAGTTTTTAGGATATCTATTTATAAAACTCTAATCTAACTACTATTATAAATACCGCTTAATATACCTAGAATAATATAAGGATATACTAGACTAAGGGTTTAAAGGGATAATTATAAAAGTTAAGAAGATATTTTTAAACTAAGTTAAACTTTATAAATAGGATAAGAAGGTTATTATATTAATTATATTAATAAAAATATAACTAATAGCTATATATTATATAAGAATTATATTATTATTCCTTAAATTATTATTTTAAGAAGAGATTAAAGAACTAACTTTTATATTAAGGGAATTAATAACTAATAAATAGCTTAAAACTATACCTAGAAAACTATATAAATTAGAATAATAAGACTTACCTTATAAGTAGTTAATATATTAGATTACTAAGGTTTTAAATTACTTAAATATACTAGTATTAAAGGTTACTTTAAATAGTATATAAGAAAGAAAAGAAAAATTCCTTATTTTAATAATAGGGCTTATATTAGCCCTTATTATTTATTAGGTATATATTTCTAATAGGCTATTACTTTATATTAATAATTACCTTAGAATTAAAGTATTAATTAGTATATAAGTTATTTATAATATATTAAAGGAACTTATTACCCTAATCTATTTAAGCCTAATTAAGTATAAGGTTACTAAAATTATTAAACTCTTCTAGGAAGGTAAAGATAGTAAGAAGAGTTTATATCTTAATAATATCTTATAAATCTTTATTAAGTTTAATATACTTCTATTTATAAGATATATATATATATAATAATAAGATTTATTACTATCTTTAACCTTAAGTAATTATAAAGGAATAATATATAGGATATTATATAAGTTAATTAAATTAAGTAAGATAGGAAAATAATATTACTTAAACTTATAAATAACTCCTTAAAACTTAAAAAGGTTATATCTAATATAAAAACTACTTAACTTAAGATATATAAATTAATAAAAGTTATAATAAATTTAATAGATAGTAATTATAAGGTATTAAAGGAGGATATAATTATAGATAAAAATATTAATAATAAAAGTAATCTATTTAATAAGGAAGGTTAAATTATTAACTAATAATATAAAAATAGTATATATATATAGAATTCTTCTAAGGTAATAGGTAATAGTAAACTAAGTAGGAATAAATTAAATAGAAATAGAATATAATAATATTATAATATAATAAGATTATTATTAGATATCTTTATATATTATAAGTTAATATTAAATATATTAAATATAATAAGTTTATAATAATTATATAGAATATATACTTTATAAAATAATTTAATTATATAATTAAATAAAATAGGATAAATTAATAGAAAGGGTTTACTACTTAATATTCTTACCTAGATATATATAGTAACTTATACGCGAGTACTAGTTAGATAATTTATAAAGGTTAAGGGTTCTTTAAATATACTAAATATATAATAACTACTCTAGCTATATATAAAGGTTTAATAAACCTATATAAGATATAAAAAGGCGGAAAATACGGGTAGTATAGATCCTAACATTCTATATAGCTTCCTAGTTTACTAATATAGTAAAAGACTAGGCCTATCTTTTATCCTTTAAGATAACCTTATATATTATATTAGTAATAAAGGAAAGTATAAGCTATATATACCTCTATTATTAGAATAAGAACTTTTTAAATAAGTATATAATCCTTTAAATTATAGTAGCTACTACTAATATTATAATTAACTCTCTAACTCCGTATATATTTATTACCTATTAAAAAACCTATAGATATATATCTCTTATTACCCTTAGTACTAATTAAATTAGATAAAGAGGTATCTATTATATAATATATAAGTTTTAATATTAATACTATTAATACCCTTTTATACTATTATAATAGATTTTATTATTACTTTATTAATAATACTTATAAAGAAGAACTAATTACTTACTATTATATATAAGTTCTTAAAGAAGGTCCTTTATTTATAAGGCTTAGATATATAGAAAGCTTTAGAGTAGGCTAAGGTTATATTATATAAACTCCTATCTTATAATTAGGGTATACTATAAAGTATTATTAGTAATAGGGACTCTTACTTTATATTAGACTTTTAGTAAGAAGTCTTTAAGTATTTTAGAGTTAAATTTCTTATATCTATAATATACTATTTATAGATAGATAGATAAAGTAAATATATTAATTAAATAGTTAAAATTATAATAAGGTTTTATTTAACCTATAATCTTAATAGTTAGAATAAATAGGATCTAATACTACTATATATCTAAAGTATATTAAATAACTTATTAGCTATTATAAGCTTCGCTTTAAATAAGTTATACTATAGATTTAAGGTAAATAATACTATAAATATACTTACTACTAGAGATATACTTATAGAAGCCTTTAGTAAGCTATAGCTTACTAAGTATAAAGAAGTAGAGGACTATAATAAAAGCGCGTTATAATAGTAAATATAAAGAGTTAAATCTTATAGCTAATAATAAAGTATTCTTATATCTCTATTATAGCTATCCTATATCTTAGTAAGGCTAGCATCCGTCTTAGCTATACCTTAGTAAAAACCCTTGAGACGGATACTATACTAGGATATAGGATAAGATTTCTAGGTTAACTAACTAAAAACTATCTTAGTAATAAGTAGAACTATTTTAAGTTTTATATAGAGTTTATTCCTTTACTTATAAGCTAGAATTTCTCCTAATAATAAAGATATAGCTAGTAGTATCTATTATATAGTTAGAGCCTAAAATAATAGATTCTAACTTATATAAAAGAGTATTTAATTAAATAAATCCTCTACTAATTACTATAAAAGATAGTATAAAGTATAATAATAAATATAAAATTAATTAACTAATTAATAAGTAAGTTAGCTGTAGTAAAACATAGTACCTTATTAAATAGATTAGATATAGTAATAAGTATAATATATAGTATAACTTAGAGAATCTTAGTAAGGCTAGTAACCTAGTAAAGGCTTATAAAGATAGGTAGATAAAAGGTTAATATTAAAGACCTTAATAGAGGTAGTTTAATTACTATTACTTTTAAAAATAATAGTAGGAATAATAAGGATATTAGTCTTATTTATTCTTAATAGATATATTAATATAATTACTAGCCTATTCCTTTATTACTAGCCTATTTACTTATTTATAGAAGGAGTTTAAAGACTATAAAAGTAGTCCTTATATTAGTAAACTAGGAACCTACGTAAAATAAATAAAACTACTAATTCTACTAAAAGCGTATTTTTCAAGTAAAATACAGGTAATAAATAGGAAAATTTCAGGTTTTTTTATTCTAGCTTAAAAACCCTAAATATAGAAAATCTGGATTTAAGGCCTTAAATCCGTGATTTTCCTCTAGCGCTAGGAAGAAATAGGAAGCTCGCTAGAGCTATAATAGCTACGTCGTTAACGCTAGCGTAATATAGGTTTTAAATACAGTCGATTCACGTAATTTATATATATATAAAGTACCTCCTCCTAGCCTAGCCCTGTTTCTTATACTTATATTACGCCTGCGATTAATTCTCTTACTAAGTACTAGTACTATTAGTTAACTATTAATAAGACTTAGTACCTTATTATAATTACCTAGTTAGTACTAGCCTAATATAGTTATATTATAGCTAATTAGTAGGATTTATCTCCTATTAGTCTTATTACCTAGTATTTCTAAAAGTTACTAAATATATATCTTATAACTTATAGTATTATTTTAAGCTCTAGGACTAATATATAAGTGTATTAGTTATATATATATAATACGTATAAATAAGTAATATACAAGCTCCCCTAGTATACTAATATAATAGAATCCTTAATAGCTAATTAATTAATCTATATAAACTAGATAGAGTACTTATTAAAGCTAGTAGGTGTTTTTTTTAACGTAGTTTTTAGAAAATTATAGCTAGTCTAGTTTCAGTTTATTTTAGCTATAACTTTGATATAGTATAGAAAAATAGTATAAGTATATAATCCTATACTAAAATATATTAATTTCCTATTAGGGCTAGCCTAATAACCCCTCAGGCCTATAAATACCCCCCTAGGCCTCTAGAACTACTAGGGCGGGGGTCCCCGAATTACTAATAAAGTAAAGTTAAAAGTTAAATCTAGATAAGTAGCTCTTACTAGTATAAAGAGAAGAGAATAAGTCTTAGAAGTAAATCTTTAATATAGAAGCTTCTAGTTCTTTAGGAAGGAGGTAGTATTATGAAACTATGTAATTATATACTATAAACCTCTTTATTAAGTAGTAGTTAAGGTAAGGAAGTAGTAACGGAGGAATAGCTATTAAAGGATAGACAAAGCGGTACGATAGAATAGCGCAACTGGAGAATAGATGTAATATATCTTAGATACCAAAGTATCTACTAATGGATCTGCTAATATAGCCCTGCCGTTGGATTTCAATTTCCCTTTGATTTCCTTCTTGCGACCATTTCCTTGACCACGTCATCCTCCAATGTCTGAATAGCAGCGCTAGAGTATTCGGGAAAGGGCCCATCCTGTAGGCTTCTTGTCCAACCCACATAGGGATCATTATCTCGAACCAACTTTGAGTTCTCCATGAACCTCTTCCGGATGTGAGCCGTTATGTTAGAGCCCTCTAACAACAACCTCTGTTGGGACTCAAAGATGAGCTCCATGGCTTGCAGAAGCACAATCTGTGATGAAGATCGTGGTACGATATCCTTCATGTGTTCTTTCAATAGCAGGTAGAATGATACATGTCGATTGGCGCCGCCCAGGTACGTATCTTGCAGACTCAGCTCATAGGAAGCTGGGTAGAATCCAGCGAGCTCCCAGTCAATGATACCGGCCAGCTTGCAACTGGATTTACCACCTGAAGAGGGGCGTGATTGAAGAATCAGGTTGCGTGGACTAAGATCGTTGTGGCAAAGCACGGCTTCTCCTAGCCATTTGTCAATGTCGGATTTGTGGATGATTGTCGACCCAAGATCAATAAAACTGGACTGCATCCTAATATCTCCTGAATCAACGATGGGTTCCATAGTATAGAATGGCTTCTTGAGCTTTCGCCTTTCCATGATTGAGTTCAGCAAAGCAGGTCCGTCATTCAGAAAGCCCGTATGGGGGCCCCCGAAGGCACCAGGCTGCTCGAAACCCTTCGGAACCTCGTCACCTTCTTCACGAAACGTCTTGCCCAGAATTTCCTTGACCCTCTTGTCACTTAGCCGAACAGAGTGTAATTTTTCGAGCGCTTCGACTAGCTCAGCTACAACAGAGCTCTGCTCCTCGGCGCTCATCTGCTGCCACACATCTTCCAAGAGATCCCCCTCCACAAGCTCAATCACTGAGAAGTGGAACATTCTTCCTTGCGCGTTCTTTGCCTTGCCGACCTGAAGGGTTTGTGGGACAAGTTCCGGAATGATGGTCGCAGCGATTTTTTGCATAGCAGCAATCGTAGTGAATGTTGTGAAACTCTCATTCTCAGCCTCTAATCGGACTACACATCCAGAGTGACGATCCTCGAGACCCTTTGGGAATTCTGCCTTGAACACACACTTGTCCCAGTTCTGGAGAAATATTGAGATGGTCTCTGGTTGAATGGTGGCAAAGATCTGCTTGAGCAGGCTGTCATCGGGGGTGACATCGCGATCTGCCATGGTGACGTTGGTATGGTCCTTGCGTATTGTGGTTCAGGTAAACTGCGTAGGTATATGAAAGGTCGTCCAAGCTCTTTATCTTTACAATTGTGGACTTTAATAAGCTACTTTTACGTCAAGATCTGTAGCACTCATAAGATAGTTTCACTTTTATCGTAAGATCTTTCTTGGAATCTGCCTAGGTGATAACTTATATGGCTTCGGATTTTAACCCCCGAAAGCCCCTGAAGCTATACCCCGGAGTTAATAGGATTCAAAACTCCGGGCCGTCCGGAGTAGTAGGGCTAGACGGTTACAAGGTCTAGCCGAGGACGTGCCCCGTCCACTGCATCAGCCGGTGTGTCGGAAAAATATGGTAGGTAATGGTAAGGGATTCTTTGTGCACAATGAGATAGAATGAGAATGATGTAAAGCATTCCCTGTATGTCCCCACAAGAATTCTGTCTAAATGAGTGTCGTGGTTGTTTCAAACTCCCTCCGATCTGTCAGCTCTACGTTTGCAACCCGTTCCCTCAGCAAATTCCTCCACCTAGTGCTGCCTCCACCTTTCCTCCACCTTCTGCGTACTCATGACGTCGTGCCTGATAGGCTCTGATAATGAAATGTTTAGTGAACGAAGCACTTTGATGTCAGATTTGAGACAAAACATACATCGAGCTTAATTGGAGCCACAAGTGCAGACTTTGGCGGACCCGGTGTAATTCAATCCACACTCACTACATTGGTTGCGGTCGACCTGCTCAAAAGGCGTGATGACATTGCCAAGGGCTGGCATAGCTTTGACGTGACTGTGCATGCTGCTTGAGTACAGCGACAGATTGGGTACCTCAATAAATGGTGTTTTTTCTGAGACGATGTAAGGGGATGATGGCGTTGAGTAGGTTGCAGAAAAAATACAACTGATGCGAAGAGTTTCGGTCACAATATATACCTGGAATGAACACCCGGAGGCTTGCGAGCACCTTTCCCTTGATTTATTCTCCCCCAATAGAAGGCTCCTTTCTTATCATGTGCATGGTTGCCTCGACAGTAAGGCTCTTGTCTTGACATGTATTTTGTTGCCTCGACAGTATGGTCTTATCACCAATAATTCCCCGCGCATCCTCAGCTGCACTCAGCTCACTAACCAGCCCTGCTACTATCCCCCCACCCTAGATAGATTCTAACCAGGGCTTTTTACAAGAGACCTGATAAGGGATTTAGCAAATAAATATCGTTAAAACTTTTGTGTTACTAAGGGGGCCCGCCTTCTTGAGGGGGCACGGGGGGGATAGTACTGAAACACGTCATAGAAGACTACGTCCGCAGTGAAATCCTTGCAACCATTCTCAAATATTGATTGGCAGTCATTCCCTCTCCTCCTGGAATTGGTGGGTTGATTTGGACTCGTAGGGTCAACTCCAACCGCCCGCTGCTTCCATATGAAGGATTTGTAAGGTTCGTTTGACCTGACGGCGTAATTCGAGCTCCATATTACTCTTCTGTCAGTTGGTGTCGCATTTAGTCGAGGGCATAGCTTACACTGGCCAATCTCCAGACAGGATCATCCTTCTCCAGAAAAAGGGGAGGCTAGGAATGCGGCTCGATCATGCTGAAGCTTGCGGGGCAAGCAGGTGCAAGATCGCCGGCAGCCCTCGTTCTTCCAGGAGCCGATCGTAATATTCACCGAATGGGCTTATAGTAGCGAAGTATGTCGCAAAGCATGACTCATTCCCTAAAAGCGATCAAGGCGCTTAGCGGAGAGGGCTTATTGTCATTCCTGCCAATAGATATTCCCGCCCGAATGACGGACCCTAAGTCAATGTACTGTGGTAGTACTCGAATGGGCCTTGTCGGCCTCTGCGGATTTAGGGACACGAGTTGCAAAGGCACTAGAAAATATTCCGACCATTAAGGACGTGAACCGACATGAAGAGATTCGCACCTTGAGGTTTGAAGTCCTTCTCACCGTGCAAGAACAATCCCTTTCTGCCCTTGTCTACGAGTGTCCTTAGAAACTTCTGAACCTTCGAGATGTGCTTCTGACCATCGCGAAGCCTTCCGGGGGGGATAGAGGCAAATTTGCCAGCATAAACGCGACACAGGTTAGATCCGTCAATGTCCATCTCAGACTTCGGCACGCGGGCTTACGAACTGAGAGCTTCATCTTCTTCGGCGATGCCAAAAAGCCAGATTTCACTAATCCTTACCTTCAAGATTGGGGACGTCCCTCTTCCCCTAGCATCTACCAACATCCCGAGTATCAGGTTGGCGAAATCCACTGGTTCTACGATGTTTTGTCTCTGATGATGATATTGTCGGAGATCGCAGAGTGGAAACCCGTTGATAGAACTTTTCTGGACGCAAAATGAGCTGTCACGAGAGAAGTGGTAGAGGAAGGAGGTCATGGATGCTAGCTGGAAGGGCGAGCGGACTGCGAAGATTATGCAGTATGGGTTCAAGTTTCTCGAGGAAGATCGCGTTATGCTCGAGAACCTCAGCAGGAAGGAAGTCAAGCGTTTCTTCGATACACTCTGCAGTCTTATCGGATGACCTTGAAAGGTGTTATGACGAAGGCATCCATTGTATAGCACCATGAAAATGTCCACTTCTATGATCAGGTCTCTCTGATACATCGCCCTCCTCGTATTCTCTCTCTCTCTTTGCTTAGGTAACACCAGCAATAATAGAGCGTTCCCTAGCAAGTGTATAAATCCATTGGATCTGGAGAAAGACTGGTGAATAGCATCTTCTGCCCACTCCTAGATCCCTCGAATATGCCCACACACCACGTCCACACTCCCAACTTGAAGCCGCAAATTATAAACTGTGCCGATATGTCGTGACTTCTGCCATTTGACAACATGCTATGAGCTCTTCGCTGGGTGACGAAGCCCGCTCATAGGTGAAGGCATTTTGCCATATCCCGACGCAATAGCTCGGCCAAATAGTCGCACTATCCTCAAGAAGCTGTGCATAGACGCGAAGCGGTGTCAAACAACCATCAAGCTTGTATGTTCTCAGCCCTCTGATCCCTTCTTGGATGTCTTCGGACGATTCGTCCCCTCGCGCCCAGACTTCGAACTCCCTCGAGGCTTCGCGCCCTTGACTGCGATTGACTTCTTCTTGGACGATGCGCGGGTGCGAGGACCTGACGGATTCGGCTTGCGTATGTTCGAAGGAGGTTCGTAGGGTGGCGCTGGTTCACCCTGTTTTGGGAACATGCTGTATTCAGGTAAACGACCGGCGAGTCTTCGACTTCCCCGCTCCAGCTTGTATACTTTTCGTTGTCTTGTGTTGTGGGTTTTTGACCACAGACCTCGGTCGGCGCTATCATGGACTGCATCGGAAGCTCTGTTCTTGTCTGCCTTGGGTTGTTTTGTGCGTGTCTTCCGTGAGACTTGTGCAGTGCTCTCTTCGGGCTTGTCCACCACATCGGAAGCTCTGGCACGTTTAACCGACGATCAGCGATTGAGGCTTGGGCAAGCGTCGGTGCGATTCGTCGGGATCGGGTGCCTCGGTCGCTTTGGCGCTGTGCCGTGTTCTTTGTTATTCTCCCGCCAGGGGTATTGCGAGAGGTGTCCTTTGTTGCTCGAGGTGTTGGCGCTCGCAGTCGCGATGCTTTCTCGGTAGCTGAAGTATCGGCGGTGGTGCCTACCCCCGGTTCCTGTTCGTGTTGGCTGGAGACGCGGGCGTGGATATTCCGGCGCCAGGCATCGCGTGCATCCTTTTCTTCTTGGTCGCCTCCCTCATCTTCGCGTTCGTTCCTGGCCTCGTCTATGAGGCCTTCTTTGAGAAAATTCTTTCGAATTGATACTGTCCCTCATCCAAATGCAAAAGTCTTCGGTTCAACTCCAGTAGTTCCCATGGGTGTAAGTATCTCGCGGTCTCTTATGAGGACGGTTCGTCTGGCTCTAGCGTAAGCACACGAGGCTTAGGGCTCGGGTACGTGCTGAACCCGGTGGCATTGTTCTGCTCGCTGCCGTCATTGCTGTTGCTGTCGTTGTTGTCACGCGATGAAGATGCTGGATTGCTGCCATGCTCGACCGATGGCAGAACCTTCGACAGCCGAGCCCACAACCGATGCCAGCCATTATTAAACACACCGTCTCGCGGATCAAACGGCCGCCCCTCAATCTTGTGTCCTATCACCCTCAAAATCTCTCTCACGACGCTTGTAGGCTGCATCGGGGGCATAGGTATTGCTTTCCTGGAGCATAGTCTTTCGGTGGTCGTATCAGTCGTCGCCGAAGTGCTTTCGGCTCCAGGCCGCGTATGTGTCGGGATCATATGCTTCTGGTTCTAGCGTCCACTGCACTCGTCTTTTCGGATCGTACGTCTCGGGATTGTATGTTCGTGGTATTGGCATCCACAGCGCAGCCACAAGGCTGATGGTCCCATCAGGCTCGTGGCCGGTACTGCTGGACTCGCAATCGTTGCTGGAATTATTGCCATCAGACAGCAGATGTGCATTGTGGGCGGGGGTCTCGATAGACGCTTTAGGTTTCGAGCGTTGACGACGTGTGCGCGCACTCGGAGCCATTGAGATAAGGATGAACGAGTAATCGAGTAGCAAAATGTGTACTGTGGTATGGCGAGTTCGAAAGTCGGCGATGTTGAAGGTGAAGGAAGGAAATCAAGTGTGCGATTGTTTGAGCGGGGAAATGTAAACGGCCCCTCGGGGAGCAGCCCATCAATCAGCAGCGTATGCGCTACGGAGTACTAGTAATCTTTTGATCACTATAATTATAAAACGAAGTGGTTTAGTACGGAAAACCAAATTAGTACAGCTTCTAATTAGTCTAAAGGCTAGAGCTTAGTAGCTTTTCCTTAGGAAACTACTTTAAAGTTTATATATAAATACTAATTTATATAAGATACTTTAAGGAGATAAACTTTATAGTTAATTAATAAAAGTAAAGTATTATTAGAATTATATCTAGACTAACCGTCGAGTCAGGTTTTAGTACTATGAATTAGTACCGACCCGAATACTTAGTACTACCTCCTAGTACCGACTCGAATACTCGGTACCAGTTTCCGGTACCGACCCGAATACTTGGTACCAGTTTCCGGTACCGACCCGAAAAGCCCTCGGTACCTTGGCGAGTCGGGTTAGACCGACCCGACTCGCCAAGGTATCGCTAAGACGCTAAGCCCCTAATAAAATAGTAAGGCGCCCTACTTTTTTTTAAAAAAATTATCTTTATACTAAAAATAGATTAATTTTTTAATTAGAATTTTACTACCCCCTTTAGTTCCCTAGGGATATATATTACCTTTTTATATTACCTTAAAGAATTACCTAGGTTAGGCTAGGTAATAATAATAATAATACTTAATAATATAATAGTAAATTATAGATATAATAGTAAATACTATTATAGATAAATATATTAGTAATATTATAGTTATTATATCTATAAGTCTAGGAGACCTTCTTCCCTCTACCCTTAAAAGTAGATCTAGGTAATATCTAGGGGTTTTAGTATAAGATACCCCTAGTAATAAATATAGAGGTTATTAAGGAGGAAGTTTATAAGGCGATTAATAGGCTAAAATAGGATAAGGTACTAGGGATAGATAGGATCTTAAATAGGTTCTTATAAATAGTAGAGAGAGAGCTACTACCTAGCTTTATATACCTATTCTAGGCTTATCTAAGGGTTAAATACTACCTAATAGAGCTTAAGAAGGCTAATATAATTATCTTAAAGAAGTTAAAGAAAGAGGACTACTTTAAACTAAAGTTTTACTATCTAATTATCCTTCTTAGTATCTTAGGGAACGTTAGTAATTTCTAAAAACCTAGAGGGGTACCTAGGGCTAGCCCTAGGCCGCCTTAGGCCCTAAGGGCTATAGTTTAAGAAAGCTTGCCCTAGGGCTATAAGGGTAGATATAAGTCTACTTAGGGCTAATTTAAGTACCCTAATTACTATACTTTTAGCTTATAGCTATAATTCTATACTAAGGACTATTAAAGGCGTGCTTAATATTATTAATAATCCCCTAATCTATATTAAAAAGGTTATTAGTATAAGTAAGATATATTATACTATATTTATATTATAAGGATACTATATTAAGTATATACTAATAGTAATATATTAATTATATAATATAATAACTAATATAGAATCTACTCTAGTTAGTATATTTTACTTAGTAATAGCGGAATAGCTTCTACCTCCCTAATACTTTATTATTCTTAATAGCCTTAATAGCTTTCTTAATTAATTAATCTATATAAATTAAAAGAGTCCCTATTAATATAGTAGTAATACTATATAAAAGGCTTTATAATGTTAATTAATTATCTTAAACTACTAAAAATACTAAAGCTACTCTTATAATACTAATAATCTCTAAGTCTTCTAGTAGTATAAAGAAGCCTATTTCTTTATAACTAATCTATCTCTATTTATTATTATATATTATAATAGTAATAAGCCCTAATAGTATACTCTACTACTATACTTAGGTATAACCTTATACTACTTTAACTTACTATTAAAGGCTTTAGTAGCCTCTTTTATTAAACTTTATATAAGTTTATTACTTTTTTATATTCCTTCCCTAAGATCTAAGAAGCCTTTCTTTAAAAGGAAGCTATTAAGGTAGCTTAACTACTACCCCTTAATTATTATCTTATTATATTAGTAAATTAAATCTACTAGTTCATCTAGGATACTAGTAAGATATATATATATAAGGTACTAGTAATTATTAGCTACTAGAAAATACCTATAAAAATTCAAGATTTTTACGTCAGAAAATTACCCCTACTACCTAGCGTTTAGTAGTTAACGTGAATAGCGGGGAGTATATTAGACACGTTAGTAGGTAGGGTAAATAGTAGGAAGTATATCAGATATAGTAGGCTATTAATAACACGGATATTTCCCCCTATTTAAACTAATATTAGATACGTTAGTAGGTGGGGTAGATAGTAGGAAGTATATTAGATACGTTAGTAGGTAGGGTAAATAGTAGGGAGTATATTAGATATAGTAGGCTATTAATAACATAGATATTTCCCCCTATTTAGACTAATATTAGATACGTTAGTAGGCTATTAATAATATAGATATTTTCCCCTATTTAGATTAATATTAGACACGTTAGTAGGTAAGGTAAATAGTAGGGAGTATATTAGATATATTAGTAGGTAGGTAGCCGGTATATATAATAGTATTAGCTATATTATATATATATACCTATTCTAATAGTATTCTATACCTAATAATAAGACGGATATTTCCCCCTATTTAGACTAATATTAGATATATTAGTAGGTAAGGTAAATAGTAGGAAGTATATTAGATACGTTAGTAGGTAGGTAGCTAGCTTATATATGTAATAGTATTAGCTATATTATATATATATACCTATTCTAACAGCGTTCTATACCTAATAATAAGACGGATATTTCCCCCTATTTAGACTAATATTAGACACGTTAGTAGGTAATATAAATAGTAGGGTTTTTAGCTTATAAATACGACGGTATTAGCCTATATACTAATATAGCGATATGGATTATTCTAATAGCATTTTATACCTAGTAATAAGATAGATATTTCCCCCTATTTAGACTAATATTAGATACGTTAATAGGTAATATAAATAGTAGGGTTTTTAGCCTGTAAATGTAATAGTATTAGCTTATATACTAATATAGTAATATAGATTATTCTAATAGCGTTATATACCTAGTAATAAGACGGATATTTACCCCTATTTAAGCTAATATTAGATATATTAGTAGGTAGATATTAGATATATTAGTAGGTAATATAAATAGTAGGGTTTTTAGCTTATAAATACGATAGTATTAGCTTATATACTAATATAGTAATATAGATTATTCTAATAGTATTATACACCTAGTAATAAGATAGATATTTCCTACTATTTAAACTAATAGTAGATATATTAGTAGGCGTTATTATAAAATAGGTAAAATATAAATAATATTAGGATTTTTATTATTTATAATTTATATTCTATTCTAGCCGTTAGCGCATGGAATTTAGTAGGTAAATCTACTTATTCTAATATATCTTTTAAAGTACTATATAGATTTTTAGTATTTTTAAGATATTAAGTAGGTTAAAATAAGCTGTATAACTTTATTTAAGTAGAAAATATTATAGAGTATAGGTATAAATATAAGTAGAATATAAAGAAATATTAGACTTTTAATATTTACCGTAGTTAGCGCTAGTCCTAGAGGGGTAATTAGGGTACTTATTAACTAACTAATAAGTTATAATAAGCTTAGGGTCCTAATTTCTATATATTCTATTATAGTAAGAAGATTATATTAATTATATTATTACCTATTATAAATATCTATTATAACTAGGAATCTCTAAGTTAAGTAGTTAATATACTACTTTAGTAGAACTACCCTTCTATCTATATAATTAGGCTACTAATAGCCCCGCCTTTTAAAAGGTAGTTAAGTATTTTATTAAAAGTACTAAGTTATATTAAAGTCTCTTATAACTCTTATTATATTTTATAAAGTATTAGCTACTATTAACTAGGAATAGTTCTAAGAGATTCCTATTAGTTAAAATACCTATTATATCTTCTACTCTTACTCTATCTAATATTAAGTTATTTATAAGAATACCCTTAGTAATACTAAGTATTATACTACTAAATTTTAGTACTAATCCTATAACTTATAAGACTTCTACTAAAGAAGCTATATATAAATAGCCTATTAGACTAGTATAATAACTAGTTATAAGTAAGAATATAGGTTTTACTAAAGCTTAGCGTACTAAGTTATAAGAAATAATTACTAGTATTATACTACTAGCCCTACTACTAGCGCTAGGACTTATAAATCTTAGTATACCTTTTAGAGTACCTTATAATAATAGTACTCCCCGCTTTAATCCTAATAATATTAGATATTTTAATCCCTTTTATAATAATAAATCTATAAATACCGCCTCTAATATTAAATATACTAGTAAGACTACCTATTTCTACGACGTTTATATATTTATAGACTATATTAAGGATATTATTTTAGCTAGGGGTAATACTTTTATCTATATAAACCTTTAATTATATCTCTAAGAAACTATTTAGGGGTAGTATACTACTAAGCTTAAAGAAGGTAATAAATATCTTATTACTTATAATATTAATATATAGTATTATCTATTAATATAATAGTAGAAGGCCCTATATTATATTAGTATAAGTATACTAATCTATAAAAAGTATATTATATAAGATACTTCTTAATAGAGAGAGCCTTAAGAGTACTCTTAAACTATTATAAGAGTAGCTAAGGATTTAGAGATTAGGGTAATAAAGGATTATATTTATCTTATCTAGAATAGTCTTAATATAGAATTCTAGTATAATATCCCTAAACCTAATAATAATATTAATTATAATAAGTTCTTTACCTTATTAGATTATAAGAAGTATTAATAGTAGAACTATACCTCTTAATATTTAAAATTATCTTAGTAAAAATAGCGTAGTAGGTATTAATCTCTATTTTAACCTTCTTAGTCTTAATTTTAGTCTTAATTATAATAGCCTTCCTAGTAGTTACTACTACCTTAACTATAATTATAAAATAATAATAATACTTACTATTAATATTAGAAGCCTCTACTAGGCTATTAATCCTACTAAGACTATTAAAATTAAGGTAATTAAGGCGTAAATATCTATACCCTTCTAGTATAGCTAATAAGACTTTAAATATTAGTACTAGCCCTACTAAATAGGTAACCTTAATAAGGCCCTTAATACTAGGGGAATTAAAATTAAAACTAGAACTAGAACTAGAATTAAGGAAATCGCTTTCCCTTTAAACTATAAGAGGAATAATAGTAATAGCCTCTAAGACCTTTATAAGTCTACTAGGCTACTACTAAGGAAGCCTTTAAGAGATAGCCTTCTTAGAGCCCTTAAAGTTATAAATAGGAAGGTTTATACTAGGATTTCACTTATAAGCCCTCTAATTTCTACTAGAAAGGTTCTTATAAACTATCTTAGGAAGAAACCTTATAATATTATTAAGTATTTATAATAGAAGATATTAAACCTAATAATAGTTTAAGGAATAATTATAGGAACTATTTCTTTATAACTAGTCCTTCCTTAGATTATAAATATTATTATTACTATCTAAGATTCCTATTAATAATAAACTCTTTAATTACCTTTATAACTAATACTAGAAGACTATATTACTAAAGCCTTCTATAATTACTCTACTAGTAGTAGATACTCTAGTAAATAGTAACTTAGTAAGTTATTTAGTAGGGGATCCTACTATAATTATTTTATTAGTAGTAGGTATATAAGGAATAGGTTATACTTTTAAGAACTATTATTATACTATTATAACTATTAGATAGACTACTAATAGTAAAGATATTAAAGTCTATTCTAATCTAGGATATATATTATTAATTATAGATATAACTTTTATTCCTACTAGTATAGAAATTAAAACTATACCTACTAGTATTCCTATTAGGGGTCTTAGGTCTAAAATTTATTATTTTATAAATTTACTATTATAACTTTCTTTCTTTAAGGTATTATTAATAATAATAAGCTTATAATTATTATAACTAACTAAATAGGCTATATGATATATATACTTAGTATATATTATATCCTTATATTAACCTATAAGAGGAAATAATATATAAGGCTTACTAATCTCTTTAAGGGGTTTTATTAGATCCCCTATAGAATAATTCTTAGATTTCTTAAGAATTAGTCTTACTATAAAAATAGACTAATTTTATATTACTATATAACTCCTATAATTTATAATTATAATAATTCTAATTCTTTAACCTATCTAAGGGTAGTAATCTATTATTAGTTATAATTAATATAACTTATTTAGGTAGAATTATAAGTAATACGCTATTATAATATAATTAAGATAAAAGTAGTTTATTAAATACTATTAATAATAATCTCAGCTTATAAGATAGGGGACTAGAAAGCTATATTAAGGGAATAAATAAACCTTAAAATACTAAAAATACCCCTAAAGGAGATTTAGAAAATTAGGAAGGAAGTATTCCTCCTATAATAGAATACTTTACGTAGGTAAGGTGTAAATAAGAAGAGTTACTATAAATTTAGTAACTTAAAGAAGTTAAAGTAGATATTACTACCCTAGAATTAGGGGAATATATTTCTCTTTATAATAATAGTACTATAAGTCGGAAGCGTATATATAGTAAAGCTAAGGAGTACTTAGGTCCCTTCTAAAGTATATTAAAGCTAACCCCTATTCTTAACTATTATAATAAGAATATTTATAAATATTAAGATTAGATATAATAATATAGTATATCTTTTTTATAGACTCTATTTAACTTTATTATATAGATATTATATATTCTATTTATAATACTAGTACTTAAGAGTAACTTAAAATAACTTTAAGCTACTTATTTATATTCTTATCTATTAGAAATATTAAATTAGAAGGATTTTATAGACTTTTTACTAAATTATATTAAAGATCTTATAGATAGGGAGTTAAGTATATATTAATAGTATACTAATATATACTAATACTTAATATAAGTAATTTATAAGTTTAAAATATACTTAATATTTTTAAAGTCTTAGCTTTCTAAAAAGGTTAAAAGTAAGTAGGTAATAAATTTATATATTAAGCTTATTAAAGAGCTTTAAATTATACTATAAATTAAGGGTCCCTACTTAATATAAGGGATAAACTCCTATTATTAGTAGTACGTCTTAAGGCTAATATTAATAAGACTAGAGGTCTTAGTAAAAAAGGCTAGTAAAATATACTATATAAGCCCTTAAATTATAATAAAGGTAAAAACCTATAAATAAATTAAGATAATATTATAAGAGGAAGAGGAATAGGTAGTTATAATAGTAAGAGTAGTTATAATAAGCTTAAATTACGTGACTTATTAGATATTACTTATTAGAATTATAATAAAAAGGGCTATTATTCTACTAGTTATCTTAATCTATTAAAATAAGGTAGATTTTAATTAAAAGGAAGATACTTAAACCTTAGTACTATAAGTAAATAGGGCTAATATATAAGCGAGGAGTAGGGAAAAGGCTAGACCCTATTAAGGACTCTAAATTATTAGGGGAGAGGTTATAAAGAGTAGAGGTTAAACTTCTAATACTATATTAATATAAAGTTAAGATAATATTAAAGTATAAGCCTTTTAAGTATAAGGGATATTTTAATTATAGTTCCTAGTTAAATATTATCTTATAAGCTTATACTATTAAAGTAAGTTTAAAATATATTAAAGATACTAAGTTACTATAATTAGGCTTTATAAATAGTAAGCCTATATTAGTAAGATCTTAACTTACCCTTATACCCTTAGTAAAGGCCTTCGGCTCGTAGGCCTAGGGCCGGCCCTAGGGGCCCTAGGCTAGCCCCAGGCCTATCGTAGCGTGTTATAAGGCCCTGGAGCCGCTCCGGACTCTAAGGGTAGCGTCACGTAACTACTAACTAAGCAATTTTTTTTGAAATCTACTAGTTAGTAAATTCTAAGAAACTACGTAACTACTTACTAAGTGAAACGATATTACGTAACTACTTACTAAGTAGAACTTTAAAAGTTTTAATATTCTATAATTAACGGGGGACTCGGGTAGTATACCTTAGAGCTACCCTTAACGCTACCTTAAAAGCGACTCCGAAATTAATTAATTTAGCTAATTTCTACGCGGGAGTAATATACTAGGGTAGCCCTAGGTAGAGGTTAATAGCGTAGTAGCTATATTAACTTAGTATATTAGATAATACGATAGCGTTACTATTATAGGTACCTTAATACTATTTCCTAGTACCTAGAAGCCTAATAACGGCGTATTATAACGCTATTACTTAGCGCCTAAACGCTTAATCTTAGCGCGTCTCTTAGGGCCCTAGGCGCTAGGTAGGTTGCCCTTACAGCTCTTATAGCCCCGGGCGGACTCGTGTCTACCCCTGCGGCCCTAGGGCAAGCTTTCTTAAACTATAGCCCTAGGGGCCTAGGGCCGGCCTTAAGTACTCCTCTAGGTTTTTAGAAATTACTAATATATCTTCTACTATAGTATATATAATATAATATACTAAACTACTAATAGTTAAGGTTCTTCTTACTAGTATATCTATATCTTCTATATAATAGATAAGGTAGGACTACTACTAGTTATTAATAGACTTATATAGTATATAGTAGGTATTAAGGTTAATATAAGTATAAAGAAGTAGTATTTTAGAATTAATAAGTTATTATTCTAACTAAATAACTTATAGTAGTTTATAAAATTCTTAAAGAAATAGCCTACTATTTATATACTTCTTATTTCTAATATTATTAATCTAGAGCCTATATAATTAAGACTTAGAGTAGTAGATATAAGTAATTTAAATAAGGAATACGTAGTTAATTTATATATATTACCTCTAGAGTTTAGTAAGTTTTTAGATATATTCTTAGTTAAAGAAGCTAGATATCTACTATCCTATTAAAGAAGTAATTATATTATTAATATAACTAGTAACCTACCTTATAAACTCTTATATAACCTATTAAATATAGAGCTAGTAAAATTAAGATACTATCTAGATAAAGCCTTAATAAAAGGATAGATTAGGTACTCTAAGAGTCTTATAAGATTACCTATCCTATTTATCTTAAAGAAAGATAGAGGCCTATATCTATATATTAACTACTATAAGTTAAATAAGGTAACTATTAAGAATAGATATCCTTTACTCTTAATTAGTAAGATATTAGATTACTTAAATAGAGTAAAGGTCTTTATAAAGCTTAATCTTAAGAATATATATTATTATATTTATATTTAAAAGGGAGATAAGTAGAAGACTATATTTTATATATAATATAGTTATTTTAAGTATCTAATAATACTATTTAGTTTTATAAATACTCTAGTAACCTTTTAAGCTTATATTAATAAGTCTTTAATAGGGTTACTAGATAAATTCTATATTATTTATTTTAATAATATTCTTATTTATTTAGAATCGCGTATAAAGTATAGGGATTATATATATAAAGTACTTAAGTAGCTTTAATAGTATAAATTATTTACTAATCTAAAGAAATATTAATTCTTTATAATTAAAGTAGAGTTCTTAAGATCTATTATATTAATTAAAGGTATTATAATAGATTAGTATAGGGTAGATACTATCTAGTTATAACCTAGGTTAAAGAGCTTCTATAAAATATAGATTTTTCTTAAATTTATAAATTTTTATTATTATTTTAGTTATTAGTATTTATAAATTATATTACCTTTAATAGGGCTATTAAAGAGTAGTATAAAAGGTATTAAGATAGGTCCTTTTAATTAGCTTAATAGAGCGGAGCATATATTTAATATACTCTACTAGGTATTTCTTAATATACTAATATTAAGATACTTTAATCCTATATTACTTACGCGAGTTAAGAATAATATATTAGATTTTAGACTAGCTAGTATTCTATTATAACTCTAGGAATTGAGTTAGTAGTATCTTATAGCCTTTTGAAGTAAGAAAGTAAACTTAGTTAAAGAATATTATAAAACTTATAATAAAGAGTTACTTATAATAGTTATAATCTTTAAGTAGTAGAGATATTACCTAGAAGGTAGTTTCTATCTAGTTAAAGTACTTACTAATTATAATAATCTAAGGGATTTTATAAATATAAAGACCTTAAATAGTTAATAGGCTAGATAAGTAATAAGACTCTTAACCTATAACTTTATTATTAAGTATAGGCTAGGTAAGACTAACCTAGTTAATATACTATTAAGGCGCCCTAATTATAAAAGTAAGGGTAGGGTAGTAAATAAACTTATCCCTATATTATAATAAAAGCTATTAATAGTAGTAGGTTTATTAAACCCTATTTTCTATATTATAATTAAAGCCTATATATTTCCTATACTAGGATAGGGCTTATAACCCTTTAATAATAAAGGTAAACTTGTTATAATATATAATATATATATAAGGTAGTTATAAATACTAGTACTAGTTATAAGATTAATAGTACTAGGAATTATTAATATAACTATTAGAATAATAGTTTTAAATAGAGTATATTTATTAAGGCGTAGAGACTCTTAACCTAGAAATATAGGGAGTATAAGTAAGATACTACCTTAATATACCTATAATATAGCTAAGAAATAGCTTAACCCTATTACTAGAACTATTAATTATAAATAACTTATTCTATATTTTTTAGCTAGTATAATAGTAGAAAATAAAATAGTATATACTATAACTTTAAAGTCTATAATTAAATTAATTAAAGTACTTTAATAAGAAGATATTTTTATTAGCTAGTAACGCGTAGGCGAAATAATAGATAGATAAGTTAGAAGAGCTAGTTAATAAGTATTTAATAATTAAGGTTTACTTAAGTATAATAAGAAATTATATATTCTTAAAGACTTATTAGTCTATAAAGAGCTATTAAAATACTATTATAATAACTACTTAGTAGGGTATTTTAAGCTTAATAAAATACTTAGTCTCCTTTATTAAAAGTATACCTAGATAGGTATAAAGGTAGATATTAAAGAATATATTAATTCTTATAATATTTATTAAAGAGTTAAGGTAAAATAATATTAATTATATAATAACTTAACTATACTTCCTAAGCTAACTAGGTTATAAAGGTTAATTATAATAGATTTTATTATAAATCTTCCCTTATATAAATAGTATAAAGGAGTTTATAATACTATTCTTATAATTATTAATAGTTATATAAAGATACTTTACTACCTTCTTATATAAAAGGACTTTAAGGTAATTAATCTTATAAATATCTTATTTAAAGAAGTCTTCTTAAAGTATAATACTTCTAATAATATTATATTAGACTAAGAGAGTCTATATATAAGTACTTATTAATCTAATTTATACTATTATTTAAAGTTAAATTATAAGCTAAGTATAACCTTTTATCTATAAATTAATAACTAAATAGAATATTAGAATTAGATATTAGAATATTATTTAAGAACTTATTATAATAATAGATAAGATAATTAAGTAGAATTATTACCCTTAGCTAAATTTATATATTATAATATAAAGAATATAATAATAGGTTATAATCCTTTTAAGCTTTATTATAACTATTAGCCTAAGATTCTTATATATTCTAGGGATAGAACTTATTAAGAAGAGGTACTAGATATAAAATAATATATCTAAAAACTTTATAAATTATATAAAGACCTATTAAGTTAATAGTAAGATATATTAGAAATATAAGTAAAGTTTTATAATAGGAAGTATAAGTTAATATCTTTTAACTAAGGAGACTTAGTTATATTAAATATAAAGAACTTAAAGTAAAAGTAATTATATAAGAAGTTATCTTATAAGCTTATTAATCTATTTTATATCCTTAGACCTATTAATAAGTAGGTATATTACCTAGTATTACTATTAATATACTTAATTTATCTAGTTTTTTATATTTCTCTCTTAGAGTTATATACGCGTAGGTAAGGTAATACCTTTATATTTAAGCTACTACCTTTAGAACTTATTAATAATAATAAGTAGTAAGAGTTAGAAGAGATTTTAGATAAAAAGATAAAGAAGAGTAAACTCTAATATCTTATTAAGTAGAAGGGATACCCTCCCTAATATAACTAATAAGTTTTAAAAGAAAATTTAGAAGATATATAAAAAATACGCGAAGACTTTAATAAGAAGTAAAAGTACTATTATTATAAATAGGAGTTATAAATATTAAGATAGAATTAGTAAAGATAGAAAATAATATTTATTTATTTATTTAAAAGTAAGTATAAAGAGTAGGTAAAACGCCTTAGAGGCGCTAGTATATAAGGATAACTTAGGAAAGAAATAAAAAACTATTTAATTAGATTAAGAGAAGGGAACCTAGTACTAAGTAGTTAAAGCTTACTTAGCTACTTATATAAGTATAAGTAATATAATATTAATATACTAAGTACCTACTCCTCTTTATTTATATCTATATTATCTTTTAAGCTAGAAGCTAAGGGCTTAAAGCCTACTTAAAGATATATAAATAATAGTTATAATAATTAATAAATATAATAGAAGTATAAGGAAGTATACCTTAGCTTATTTAATATTATAAATACTTATAAGGGTTCTATTAATATACTCTATTATTTAAAGAATTATAATCTATACTTTTAATATACTTATTAATTTCTTTTTACTACTAAGATATAATATAATATAATTATAAGAAGCTAGCTTAGAGTAGATAGTAATTATAATATTTATAAAGATAATACCTACTACTTAAAGCTTTAATTCCTCCTTTAAAGTATCTAGATAATCCGCGTTATTAATTAATTAATAAAGCTTAATTACCTTATTATAAGTTAAAATTATATTATTAGGAATCTAGAAGTTAAATAATTAATATATACTATAATTATAAAAATAATTTTAAGAATATAAAGAAAATCTACTAGTTTATAATTATAATAGACTCTTAAATAATAGTTATATTACTTAAGTATTATCTTTTTACTATTAGTAATTATAAATATAGTATTACTTATACTATTAGTATATATACTAAGTATAATATAACTATAAATACCTATAATTTATAAGTCCTTTATTAATATAATAGATATATCTCTTATATATATTTTATTTAAGATAGGGAATTCTCTAGGAACGCGTAGCTAAGGAAGTAGGTATAAGAATAATATACTACTTTATATTAGCTACGCGGTTAAATTATAATTAAGTACTTACCTCTATAAAAGAGGGATAATAAGTAGGTATAATTAGATTATTATCTAGGCTAAATAGGTTATTAATACCCGCGGCGGAGCTAGGGTAAGAAGTAGGATTAGGGTTAGGCTTATATAATAGAGGAGTAGGCTCCTTAATAAGATTATTAATAGGAATCTTTATAAGATTTATAATAAGAGTTTTTATAAGATCTTTATTTATTTAATAGCTTAACTAGGTATTAAGATTTATTTTAACTTCTATTAATTAATTAATTAATTATACTCCTATGCTAGCTAAAGCTAATAAGGGTAGACTTTTCAGGGGGTACGCCTAGCGTACCTGTCGTTCGGGGAGAAACCCAGCTAAGGGATAAAAACTCCACCTACTATCCGTAGGCTATACTATTATTCGGCTCCTTCCCTCCCCCCCCTAATAGGCCTGCTATCGGGGCGGTATATCGAGGGGTCGGGTCTACTATCTATAATACTAAGGTTTCGTTAACTATATTCTCTTCTCTTTAGTTAGGGCGGAGCCCGTCCTCTCTATTAGTTCTCGCTAATATCTCTTTTACTAGTATAAACTAGTAGAGGGCGCCTGACCTAGTTAACTACCTCGCCGCCGCCCTTATCCTTATTAGTAATAAGAGAATAGTACTATAGTCTTCTAACCTAGCCTCTAGTAATATCTAACTCCTACTAGTATAATAGTTAGGATAGAATAGTAGGACGTATTTACCGGTCTACCTCGCCGTACCGCACAGGTAGCTAGGACTTAGGATCCTAGGAACCTTCCTAATAAATAAGAAGTAGTTAAACCTAATCTTATCCGTGCGTAACTAGACTATTATAGAGCTCTCTAGCTTCTTTAAGCCCTTATAAAGGTCCCATCTCCCCCCTACTAGGTCACCCTTCTATACTAGGCTCGTGTTTCGGCCCTCTAATCCCCGCTAGTAGTGGCGTTACCGGCCCTACTACCGGCCTTCCTACTAGGTTAGTATCCTTTTCTATAGTATTAGGTTATTAAGTACCCCGTTTAGCGACCGCTTCGCCCAAGACTCCTTCTTAGCTAACGGGGGTAGCGGAGGGCGTAGCCTCCTACCCCTTTTTAGTTATAACCGAGACTTAATCTTCGCGTTCCCTCTCAGGACTATCTTATATATCCCTCGGAGGATCTTACTCCGTAGTAGGGCCTTATTAAGGAAGTCTCTTACTAACGGGATTCCCGCCTCTACTTTAAGGACCGGAATTAGGGTGGCCTTATACGCCCCTAGTACTTTACGTAGTCCTTTATTCTAGATTATCGTCAGGGTCTTTATATACTTCCCTACTACCCCGGGGGTATTCTTTAGGCTATATTATATTAGCGCCGCGAACGTTATTATAGGCCTTACTACTACCGCGTATATAAGCCTACTAACCGGTAGAATCGCGCCTTATATAAAGCCGGCGACGTAGTAGAGCGCCTGAATCTAGTTATCTATCTTAGCTTGTACCTTCCTTAGGTATACGTTCTAATTTAGCTTACTATTAAGTATAAGTCCTAGGACCCTAATTAACGTCTTTAATTTAACTTTAATTCCCTTAAGTTTAATTATTACGTCTATCTTTATACCCTTTATTCTACGGGTTATATAAACGAGCTCGTACTTCTTTAATATAAACGAGGCTTTATAAGTCTTCGCCTACCGTAGGTATACCTTATAAGCTTTATCTAGAACCTCGTAGTTCCGTTTAATACTCCTGTTATAAGCTAGTAGATAGACGTTATTTATAAATCCGCTAACTTAAATTAGTAGCTTTAGCTTTTTATACTCCTCGATTAGGGGAGTATTAAAAAACAGGAATAATATCGGAGAGATAGGTGAACCTTAAGGGATCCCTATCTCTATTAACTCCATCTAACTCGTCCTCCTACCGAGGGTAATTAAAGTCGCCCTCTTTATAAGGAAGCTTGCCGTCTAGCGTACTATCCTCTTAGGGACTCTCTTTATCTTTATTATATAGAGTAGCCTAGAATAGGAGATATAATTAAAGGCTCCGGCGATATCTAGGGAGAGGAGGCTCGTTATATTCCTCTTCCTTATTCCCTATATTATATAGACTACGTTAGTAATTATTTCTAGCGCGGTTTCTACTAATCTCCCTTGCCTTATACCTATCTATTCTTCCGGAAGGAGGTTATTAGCCTCCGCGTAATCTCTAAGCCTAGCCGCTATTACCGTCTTAAATATCTTTCCTAAGGTATTTAAAAGGGTAATCGGCTTATAAGACTTAGGGTTAGTATAATTCTCCTTTTATAATTTCTTTAAGATTACTATATTAGCCTCCTTAAATTTCCGGGGGTAGTATCTAATCTCGAAGCACCCCTAGAAGAGATAGCGGATCTCCTCCTCTAGTTTATTATATACGGCGCGTAGGAACCTATTTAGAATCCTATTTATCCTAGGAGCCTTATCCTACGACAGTCTCTTTATAAAGCTATAGACTTCCGCCTCTATTAGATCCCCTTCCCCTAGTATCGGGCTTAGGTATTCTACCTTAGTAATATCTTCTAAATCTGCCCCTAAAGGAACTAGGAAATAGGTTTCTTAAAGGCGCTCTACCTTCTCCTTAAAGGTAGCCGCCAGCGTCCCGTCTTATCTACTTAGGGAGGGGAACTTAGGTAGGGCTCTTGGCGATATACTCTTGTTCTTCCCCTACCGGGCTAGTACTTATACCCCGCGAGGGTCTTCTAAGGCCTAGTATATAGCCCGCTAGAAGTAGAGGGTTTACTCTCTTTAGATTATAGCTACCTTCGCCCTTTCCGCTTCTCTTAGAGTCTCCCTCGTCTCCGTATTACGGCACCGGTAGTAGGCCTTTAGTTCCCGTTTAGCCTTTTACGTTATATCTCTATAGGCCGAGTTCTAAAAGGACCTTACCTTACTAGACGGCTTCGCCTACGGAATATATTCCTATACGATAGCCTGGAACCTATCTAGTATCTACCCTAGGTACTCGTCCGCCTCGCCGGCGGATCTAATCTAGGGAAGCCTTAGAGAGAGTCTAAGCTACTAGGCCCCGTTCCTTATATTTATAGCGACCTCCTTGTCTTTAAGTATCTTCTACGCCCTCCTCTAGACTAGGGTTTAGCTCTCCTAGCTCCATTTAAATTCCGTGTATACCGGGAGGTAGTTAGATCTATACTAGAGGTCTGCCCTTAAGCCGTAGTTTCGGAGTACGTTAGTAGTACCCTCGGTAGTAAAGACTAGGTCGATTACTAACTTTAGACCTCTCCCCCGTTATATTACCGTACCCTCCGGTAGGGCGACTTCTATACTATATTTACTCGTTTCGCCTAGTAATATATCTATTATAACGTGGTATATACTTCTCCCTTTATTATTCTATTAAGGATAGTGGAGATTAAAGTCCCCGAGGAGGATATATTCCCCTAGCCTCTTTAAGGCCTCCGCTATTAGCGGGATTATTATTAGGCTATCCTTTAACTTATACGTCGTTAGAGAGGGGCTATAAATATTATATATCTAGATATTATCCGCTTATATTCCCTATTACCCTTTCCTAAGGCTGATTTTCAGCGAGTAGTAGTCGCCGCTTGAGAAGTCTACCTCCTAGCTCTCTATATCAACTCTTTTATTAATATAGAAGTATACCCGAGTATTCTCCTTAGCTCTATAAACTAGGTAGAACCTATTATAAGATAGGTCGTATATCGACTTAGTCCTCAGGTTAGTCTATAGCTCTTATATTACTAAGACATCTATTTACTAGACTTTAGTATCTTCTAGGAGTGGTATTTATACGCCGTCCTTTTCTTTTTATACGTTATATTATAGGATCTTAAGCGGTTATCCTACTATATAATTAGTATAAGGCTAGAGTCTACTACCATTTAATCGTCTATAACCTAAGCGCCCCTAAGGGTAACCTCGACCCTAGGTACCCCTTAGGGTAGCGGGAGGACCTGTTATCCTACCTCCTTTCGGGCTATTTAGACTATTATAGTTAGCCGCCCTCTTTATTAGGGAGGGGCTAGGTCTAGTAGTTCCCTTTTTATTTATATCGGTGACTTCCTCTTCCTTAATATACCTTAGACTACCCTGAAACTATCTACGTCTATCTCCTCTTCGCTGCGGGTATTAGTTCCCCGTAAGCCCTACGTGTTATAGAACGCCGGCCTAGTCCGGCGTCTTTATACTACTCTCTAGTACTCCCTTTACCTAACTAGGTAGTCCTTACTCTAGGCCTTATAGCCTCCTTTATAAGCAGCGTATATTATTACTCCTTCGCCCGTAACGTAGTCTACTAAGCTATAGCTACCTGTATAATAGCCGTACCTCTTCTCCCTTTAATACTCTCGCGTAAAGTATCCGTATTTATAGCAGTTAAAGTATTATCTTATCTCTACTCCTTACTCCTATCTCTTATAAACTAAGAGACTACTACTAAGAGCTATCCCTCCTCGAACCAGGCGGTTTACCGCCTCCGGTGTTACTACCCCGATAATTAGGGTTAAGTAGGTCTTCTTACTCCTATCCTACCTTAGTCTTACCGCGTGTTTTACCTACTTAAAACTAGTAAAGTTAGTATTTAAGTAGGTAATAATATTATCCTCCCTAATCCTCGCTAGCCCCTTCTCCTTTTCCTTTTTATCGAGGAGGTTTATACACGCCCCTTTAGCCGCCACGTAGAAGGTCTTCCTTACTACCTTTATTAAGGGGTAGGCTACGCTTACCTACTCCTATATTCTCTCGAGGGCCTTACGCCCTTTAACCGTTACCGTCTATAGTACTACGTCTATTATACCTCTAATATAAGTACCGATAATATTCTTTATAACTATATTTACCGGGTTTATAAAGCTTTTAATTAGCTCCTCCTTTTTTATCTAACTCGCTTTTTTATAGCCTTCTTTATCTCCGAATCGTACTACTACTTCCCTTATCCTCCGAATATCTAATTACTTAATTAGCTAGCTACCTTACGCCCCCCCTAGGCCCGGTCCTATCCTCGGGCCTAGGCTTTACCAGGACCTAGTCCCTATACTAGCTCCAGCTACCTAGGCCTATAACCCCCTGCTATACCCTACTAACGCGTTTCTATCCCTCCCCGTTCTTTCTAGACGCGTTTCTAGCTTAGTAATACGTACCTCCGTAGCCTTAAAGCCTCCTATTATAATATAAAGGGTAACCTAGGTAATACCCTATATCGCCTCTATTATCTCCCCGAACCGGAGACTCTAGATTACCTAGATTATATCCCTTACTTTTATAATAGACTCTATAATATCTTAACCTTCCTAGCCTTATCTCCCTTACTCTTTCTCCCTAATTTCCGGGGACTTTAATAGTGTTAGGGGTCCTGTTATCGCGACCCTAAGAGCCTCCCCTCTTACTTCCCTCCTACTACCACTTCTACTACCTCCTCCGTCCCCTTCCCCCCTCTCGTCTCCTTCCTATAAGTTCGTATGTAACGCCTAGTATATTACCTATAGACTTTACGCGTACGCTTATTCGCCCGTTATTACCGCTATCTAAACTAGATCTATATATATATTAAATTTTTAACTTCTATTATAAGAGCTAGGCGTATTATATATATTTAATATTAAATTAAGTTATATTAAATTAGCTATATTTATATAAAGAGCTAGTAAACTAACTTATAAATAATACCTAAGATATTAAGATATTAGATACTATATTATATAATTAGCTATTATTATATATATTATACGTATTATATATATATAAGAAGAGAGGGTACTAAGTATCTAGGAAAGATATTAATAATAGTTATAAAAGAAAAAGTATTAAGGAAAAATTTAGGTATTATAATAATAATACTAAGGCGCTAAGACTATATTAGTATAGCTATTATTATTATTTATAAAAAGTTATTATATATATTATATATACCTTAGAGTATAATATCTACGCCTAATAGATAGCTATATTATAACTACTATATATAATATAATCTTACTTTATTAAATTCTTTTCCTTATATCTTATAATAGGGTTAAAGGTTTTTATTAAACTTAAATAAATAGCTCTTTTATATTAAACTTAAAGACGAGTTTCTTTAAGAGAGGAGGTAATAATTATAATTAATTAAATAGGCTATATAATATATACGCTTAGTATATATTATATCCTTATATTAACCTGTAAGGAGAAATAATATATTAGGCTTACTAGTCTCTTTAAGGGGGTTTATTAGATCCCTTATAGAATAATTCTTCGATTTCTTAAGAATTAGTCTTACTATAAAAATGGACTGATTTTATATTACTATATAACCCTTATAATTTATAATTATAATAATTATTAGAAGTATTACTAGGGAAATTTATATAATAGATAATCTTAAGGTTAAAATACTTATAGAAGTTAATATTCTTACTTTAAAAGTTATAATATTAGATTTTATAAGGTAATAAATTATTATTATTAGCTATTAGAATATTAAAATCTTAATAAGTACTTAAATTTACTCTTTACTAGTAGAATAAGTAATTAAGAATAAGAAAAAATTCTTAATTTTTATAAAGACTACTACCTTAATAGCTATTATCTTTAATAAGACTCTACTAAATAATAAAAACCTTCTCTTTAAGCCCTCTTATAATTTGAATCTTAGGTACGCTAGTAGTATATTTACTTATATTATTAAGAAGGTCTTTATTAAGAAGGTCTTTATTAAAAATAATACTAATAAAGATATTATTATTCCTAGGAAGGTAAGATTAAGGATTATAAAAGAGTTTAATTATAATAGATACTTTATAATTAATATATACTACTCTAGCCTTATAACTAGTAGTTAGTATAATAGTTAAAAGGGTAAATAGGCTAAAATTATTATAATAGCTATATTATTAGCTATGTTAGCTATATCTTTATTAATTATAATTAATAAAAAGGCTCTTATAATATTTATAATATCTATTATATCTATTAATTAATTAATTAATTAATTATACTCCTATACTAGCTAAAAAGCTAATAAGGGTAGGCTATTCAGGGGTACGTATTACGTATATATTATTCGGGGAGAAACCCTATTATAAAGATAAAAACTCCACCTAATAATTACAGTTCTCTTAACTATTTATAACTCTTTCCCTCCCCCCCCTAGTAGGCCTACTACTAGGGAGGTAGTAGAGGGGTCGGGTTTACTACCTATTACACTAAAGTTTTATTTATAAGTGAAACTCCTTTTCCTTATCTAAGGCCTAGCCCCTTTCTCTTTTCTATCTCTACTAGCTATTCTTAATTTAATCCGTTTAATATAACGGATAAATCCTTATAATAGATAATTCCTTATAATCCCGGTTATAATATCCGTAACGGAGAGGGTATATACGTAAAGGGAGGTAATAGAACTAGTACTTACCTACTAGTCTATTAGTACTAGGTACTACTAGGTAAGGAGGCTAGCGGCCCTAGCGTGCTTATAGACTATTAGGTAGGAAGGCTAATATCCACGTATCTCTATACGGGTTAGGCCTCTACTACCTACTATTATACCGTAGGGACTACCTAGGTACGGCTAAGTATCCCCCCGTTATATAATAGTAAGGTAGCGGATACCTAGTATATTTACCGCGGTTATATCAGCCGCTACTATTAAGGTATATATATATAAAAGATAATAGGTACTATTAGCTAACTAGACTAGCGGCCCTATTACGCTTATAAGCTATTAAGTAAGGAGTCTAATACCTATATCCTATTTTAAGTTAGGTACCTACTACTTATAACCGTACCGTAAGGACTACCTAGGAAGGGGACTAGAGTATCCTCGCCGCCGTACGGTAGTAATAGCGGTAGTATATACCTAGTATACTATCTAGCTTACACTCGATTATTAAAAGGAAGGAAGGGCTAGCTTTATAGTATTACTATCTTTTTATTATACTATTATTATCTATATATATTATAACTACCTTAAGGTAGGTAAACTTAGGCTACCTAGACCGCGCGGAGCGGAATTAGCTAGAGTATAAGGACGTGGCCTTATAAGAGACCTTATAGCGGGTATAGGTATAGAAGTACTATAATATCCTATAATATTATAAAGGTTTTATATTAATAGTATTTCTATTATCTTATACTAGTATTACTAGTATTACTAGTATTACTAGTATATCGCGTTTATAATATATATAGGGAAGCGGAGGCTATATTAAGGAGAGGTAGAAGGGTATTTATATAGTATATATTTTTTATCTATATCTATATATTCTATTATATTATATCTTTTACCGTAATCTTCTAAGAGTTCTCCTTCTATCTTCTCTATTTTTCTATCGCGTTAGCGTTCTTATTCTCGTTATTACTATACTCTACCTACGTATTAATTCCGTAATAACTAGGTAACCCTAGACGGTGCTTCTAAAATACCGTGAGATCTCTTAACTCTCCTAGTACTAAGATACTAGAAGGTTTATAGCCGGTACTATATACAGGTAGATCTCGTTACCAGCCCTATTATATCTATTAATTAGGCTCTTTCTATAGAATTAAAGTAAGGGAATTAAATAAGCTCTATTAAAAGATAGTAGAGAATAAGAAGAAGTTATATAAAGGCTTTATAAGAGGAAATAAGTAATAAGATACTTAAAAGTAGCCTTAAAAGGAGTAGATAATAGTAGTAATAAAGAAGAAGAGGAAGCTTATATTAAAATTTAAAGACTTTAATAAAGTTATAATATAAATAGATTCTTAAAGGGATATAAAAGAAAGGGGAATTATATTACTACTATTAATAATATTATAAAATAGGCTAAGAAGGCTAATTATTCTCTAAGTAATAAAGATAAGCTAATAGATATTAAAAGAGATATTAATATAAAAGGCCTTAATTATTAAGAGAGTAAAGGTTATAAGGGATATTTAATAAAACTTCTTATAAAGATATAAAAGATAATAAAACTATTATAATATAATATATAAAAGGAGTAGGCTATAATAATAATAATACTATTAAAAGATAAAGAGATATAATAAATAAATATTCTAGCTATCTAAAAGCTATTATATATAAAGAGGATAGGTTTAATATATAACTTAAGTAAAAGGGTATTCTACCTAATATATAAAGTAGGGAGGGATATAAGGATATATTTCTTTATAAATAAATATTAGAATATTAAGAAATAGGGAGTTAAATTTATATTAAGGGATTTATACTCCCTAGAAATATAATTTATAAGAAAGGAAGGGGGAGTATTAATATATCTTTAAATATATAATATATATAACCCTAGCCTAGAGTTATAATAATACTTTAACCTCTTATAAAGAGAGGTATAAAAATAAATTTATTAACTACTTTTATAAGTATTATAAGATATTACTATTTATTAGAAGGATTAATATATAAGATATATAAGATATTAATAAGGTAATATAATATAATAATATATCTAAATTTATACTAACTAATAATAGCCTTTAATAAAAATAAAGAGAAGTCTATTTTAATATTTAAATTATAAATCTTTATTATAAAGTAAAGCTATTTAATACTTTTATTCTAAAAGTCTATTAGAGGATATTCTTATATAGAAGTATTAAAAGGATAATACTTTAACTTATTTAAATCTAATATAAATAGCTAAGGATATCCTTTTATACCTAATATTATTTATAGGTATTAAGATAATCTTTAATCTTATTTAAAGAGTATATTTATAAGATTATATATAATTAAAACTAGAGTTTATAAAATAAGTAATACTTCTAAAGTATTATAATTATATTATAAGATTAGACCTTAAAGAAGCTCTTATTAAGCCCTAGGATATTCTTTAAAGGGAAGAAGATATTAATTAAAGTATTAATAAAGGTAGAAATCCTTTTAAGTTAGAATTAATAGATATCTTAAGATAAATAGATTAATAGTTATAATTATAAAGTTAGTTAATAATTAAGTAGTATATTTATAAAGTAAGTTTAATTTCTATATATAAATATAAAGGTAATATAAGAAGGTAATATAATTCTTTATCTTACTAAAAATACCGTAATATTAGAAGTACTATAATACTAGAAGTGTTATAATACTAGAAGCGCCGAAATACTAGGAGTATTATACTATCTTAGACCTACCCTCTACTCTTAATATTATAAAACTATTACTACCTTTAAGTATTAAATAGTATAATATTAAAGCTCTTTATTAATTCTCTTACAAGCTATAAATCCCTCTTTATAATAATAATATATTTAATATAAATATAAAGTAGATTTAAATTTAAATTTATATTATAAAATATATTAATAAGTAATTATTATAAAGATTTAATAGTAATATAAAATAATAATATACTTACTTAAGAGAAAAGATATTATAGATACTTTTATAATATCTTATAATACTTTTAAAGTTAAACTTTAGATTTAATAGAGGTTTATACTAACTCTTATAATATAATTAAATAGTAGCTTTAAGATACGGTTATTAATAGACTTTTAATATTATCTTATCTCTTTTAAAGCTTTAAGACTTAAGTTAACCTTATACTTTTATCTTTTTATTATTATTTTTAATACTATTAATTATAAAGGATTAGCTAATTATATTTTAATATATTACCTATTTATATTACCTTTCCCTTCCTATATAATAGCTTACTTACTCTCCTACCTTATAAGGGTTTACTAGCTAGTAATTTTAGTATTTTATTAGTTAATTATACTATCTACCTATTAATATATAGAGTAAAAGGCCGGCGACGAGATCCACCTATACGTGGTACCGGCTACGAACCTTCTAGTATCTCGGTACTAAGAGAGCTCAGAGATCTTACGGTATCTTACGGTATTTTAGAAGTACCGTCTAGGGTTACCTAGTTATTACGGAATTAATACGTAGGTAGAGTATAGTAATAATAAGAATAGGAACGCTAACGCGATAGAAAAATAGAGAAGATAGAAGGAGAACTCTTAGAAGATTATAGTAAAAGATATAACGCGATAGAATATATAGATATAGATAAAAAATATATACTATATAAATACCCTTCCACCTCTCCTTAATATAGCCTCCGCTTCCCTACGCGTATTATAAACGCGATATACTAGTAATACTAGTAATACTAGTATAAGATAATAGAAATACTACTAATATAAAACCTTTATAGTATTATAAGATATATATAATACTTCTATACTTATACCCGTTATAAGGTCTCTTATAAGGCCACGTCCTTATACTCTAGCCGATTCTACTCCGCGCGGTCTAGGTAGCCTAAGTCTACCTACCTTAGGGTAGTTATAGTATATATAAATAATAATAGTATAATAAAAAGATAGTAATATTATAAAGCTAGCCCTTCCTTCCTCTTAATAATCGAGTGTAAGCTAGATAGTATACTAAGTATATACTACCGCTATTACTACCGTACGGCGGCGAGGATACTCTAATCCCCTTCCTAAGTAGTCTTTATAGTACGGTTATAAGTAGTAGGTACCTAACCTAAAATAGGATATAGGTATTAGACTCCTTACTTAATAGCTTATAAATATAATAGGGCCGCCGGTCTAGTTAGCTAATAGTACCTATTATCTTCTACACGTATATACCTTAATAGTAGTAGCCGATATAACCGCGGTAAATATACCGGGTATCCACTACCTTACTATTATACGGCGGGGGGATACTTAGCTATACCTAGGTAGTCCCTATAATATAATAGTAGGTAGTAGAGGCCTAACTTATATAAAGATACGTGGATATTAGCCTTCCTACCTAATAGTCTATAAGTACGCTAGGGCCGCTAGCCTCCTTACCTAGTAGTACCTAGCACCGATAGACTAGTAGGTAAGTACTAGTTCTATTACCTCCCTTTACGTATATACCCTCCCTATTATAGACGTTATAACCGGGATTATAAGAAATTATCTATTATAAGGATTTATCTATTATATTAAATAGATTAGATTAAGAATAGCTAGTAGAGATAGAAAAGAGAAAGGGGCTAAGCCCTAGATAAGGAAAAGGAGTTTTACTTATAAATAAAACTTTAGTGTAATAGGTAGTAAACCCGACCTCTCTACTACCTCCCTAGTAGTAGGCCTACTAGGGGGGGGAGGGAAGGAGCTATAAATGGTTAAGAGAACTATAATTATTAGGTAGAGTTTTTATCTTTATAATAGGGTTTCTCCCCGAATAATATGTACGTAATACGTACCCTTAAATAGCCTACCCTTATTAGCTTTTTAGCTAGTATAGGAGTATAATTAATTAATTAATTAATTAATAGAGTAAAAAATATATTATAAAATAATATTACTAGTCTACTTAATATAAGCTATTATTAAAGTTATTAAATATATATAATAATAGATAAAAAATTTAATATAAGGTAAAGTAATATTAAGTAGAATATTCTATGTAATTATAAGTAAAATTAAAAGTAAAATTACCCTTTAAAATCTTCTTTATAACTCCTCCTACCTTTATATATTTAAGATATTATAGTAAGATAGATTATTAATATATAATAAGTATTTATCACTAATTATATTACTTAAATATATTATTAAATAGATAAATTAATATAATATTATAATAATATTAAGTCTTTATAACTAGAATCCTAAATTAATTATAAGTAGAGAATAGGTAAAGGATTAAAATAATAATAAAAAGCTATTATATATAAAAGTATCTAATAACTATATAATAATATTAAAAAGGATTAAGAAGTTAAAGGAATTAGATTTATAAAAGATAGCTATTAAAGAGGATTATATAAAGCTTATAATTAGGGTTAAAGGTATTATAAAGGAGGAAAGATATAAAAGAGGGATTTATAATAATATAATTAAGTAATATAATACTTTTTAAATAGCTAATATTATATAATTAAATATTTTAAAATAGAGTTATACCTTAAAGATAATAAAGAGGCTACTAAGGAATAAGCTAAGCTAGATAAACTAGTAAATTATATAGAGAATATAAATAGTATAACTAGTTCTATAAAAAGGTAAATATATAATTAGTCTTTAATCCTATCTAATAGGGACTCTTTTAATTTATATAGATTAATTAATTAAGAAAGCTATTAAGGCTATTAAGAAAGATAAAGTATTAGGGAGGTAGAAGTTATTCTACTATTACTAAGTAAAACGTATAAAGTATCTATATTAGTATACTAGCAAAATTAAAAAAGTAAATAACCTTATTTACTAAGTTAATTAGAAGTAGTAATAACGTAGGCGTCTTTATATACCTTTACTAAATCGCTAGCCTTAGATAAGTCTACTAGGTTATACTATAAATTATCCTTACTATTATAACTAGCCTACTTTACTAAGTACTAAGTTTTACCTCTTAAATACTATTTATCTAGTAATCTCTTAATCTTATACTTATCTTTATAAATAGTACTATCTTTAACTATAATAGGAGGTAGCCTTTAACTAAACGTCCTCTTATATAAATCTACCCCTTCTATTTTTAGCTTAAGTTATACTACTAATACTACTAGCTATATATATATTATAAGGGGTAGCTTAAGCTAATAAGTAAGTAATCTCACCTTTTATAGAATTTTAAACGGGCTAGTATATTATTATAAGAGTTTTTTATTAGAGATACTAGGGATCTTATATCCCTTATATAAATAGAGGAAGACTTTATTATTTCCCTTAAATTATAAGCTTTTATACTTACTATTATACTAGGATTTTATTATAGTATTACTAGAGGTTATTATATCTTCTACTTATTCCTAGTATATAGGTTATAAGCTATTAAAGGCTTCTATAGGAAAATCCCTAAGTATATCTATACTATTATTTACTTTAAAACTATAATAGAGCTTATTAGAAGCGTATCTAATAGTAGTAAGAGAGTTCTTAAGGTTAGCCTAAATATATAGGAGTATATAATCCTATTAATTCTATATATCTAAATAGTATATAAGGTAGAATTATATAGTAATTTCTATAATCTAATTAATACGCTTACTTTATCTATTAGTTTATAAATAATAGGTTATAAATATAAGAAATTTAACTCCTAGATATTTAAAGATTTCTTACTAAAGATCTAATATAAATTAAGGATCTTAATTACTAATAATACTATATAGAATTCCCTAGTTATATAATAGTAGAGATAAAATTATAAATTAGACCTATTATAAGGCCTTTTATATATTAATACCTAGTATAAGAAGGACTTTCTTTAAGAACTTATAAGTAATTTTTAATAGGTAATTTATACTTAATAGTATTATAAGTAAGGTAACTATAAAATCTATTATAATTATATAAAATAGTATAAGTAGTATTAGTATAAGGACCTATTCCCTATATAGTAGATATCTTCTTATTTAATTAAGTTAGTAGTAAGGGTAGTAGCTTATATAAGCTTAGAGGTTTCTAGTAAGATATTAGATATATACTATATAAGAAAGTAAATAATTAGAAAAATTATAAGCTTATTTAAATAGTTCCTTCTCTATAATAGGAGGAATATATAAATATTACCTCTTTTTATTATTAATATAAAAAAGGAGCCTATCCCTAAGAATAAATAATATCCTAGGCTTATTATATTCTAAACCTACGCCTAGATTACTATTTATAGGAGGCTTTAGTATATTAAAGATCTTTTACTATTACTTATTATTCTAATAGCCTATTTATAATTAAGATTTAAAATCCTTTATTATCTCTATATTTATTATATAGTAGATAGTAAGGCTATTAAAGATTCTATATAATAAATTAGAGTTCTTAATAGAGCTAGTTATTTAAAGCCTTAATAGTATATTAGGAATTATATTTAACTTCCTAGATTTATAATATAATTCTAGGTTAAATAAAGAAAGGTACTAAGAAGCTTATATAAGCTAGAGATTTAATTTATTTATACTTATAATTCTTAATATTAATTATTTTAATATTAAGATTAAGATTATAATAGAATAATTAGTATAAATAATTATAAGTAGTTAAAAGTTTAATTTAATTATATACTAAACCTTCCTAATAATTTATATAATACTAGTAATCTCTAATTTAGTAGGCTAATAGTTCTTTTTGATATTATTAAGATAGTAACTAAAAAATATAATAGGCTATATATTAATTCTTATAAAAGGCTTTGATAATTATATAGGATCTCCCTTTATATAGTATATAATAGCCTTAAATCCTACTACCTTTAAGGTATCTAGATCTATATATAGAACCCTATTATAATTATAATAAATAATAAATTAGGGAGTCTTAAAAGCCTCCTATAAATCTTAAAAGGTACTAAGCTCTTCTTATATAAGCTTATAAAAAATTACTCTAATTACCTTCCTTTTTTATAGCTAACCTTTTATACCTATATTAAAGCCCTTATTAAGGACTACCTTTTACTTTTATAAGGGGTCTATCCTTTATATATATCTCTTAATTTATAAATAGAGCTAACTAGTTAGTTTAAGAAATATTTCTAGGTTAGCTAGGTTCTATAGAAATTATAATAGAGTAATAGTAGTAATTTTCTCTTTTATTATAAATATCCCTAGGCTATTAATATACTATCCTAGTAGAGTAATAAATAGATAGCTAATAAATAACTTTATAAGAGAAAGACTTACTTATTTATAATAAAAGAGGTTAAAAACGTTATATAAATAACTTAGATATTCTTATAAAGTATAGGAGTAGATAATAATATTATTAATATAAGGTTTTATAAACTCTTAATATTTTTAAAGTATAATATTAAGTTACTATTATATATATAGTAGGGAACCCTTATAACTTATAAGGGCTATAAATAACTATTCTTAATTATAATAACTTATTATTATAAGCTTATATTAATCCTTTACTTATACCTAGAATTAGTTGAACTATTCTATAATATTAATAACTATTATATATTAATAACCTTATACTAATACTATTATATTAACTTATAAGGGGAGTAGATATATATTATTTTCTATAATTTTATTAAGCTCTTATATATTAATTATAATATAGCCTTTTTACTTAATAGGAGTATTATATTAAATTATAAAATAGGGATAATTAAATAAGGTTAATTAATCTAATTATATAAGCTTTCCCTAGGCTTAAAGCTTATTAAAGGTCTTATTAATAATATTTTTATCTTTTTACTTAAGAGGATATACTTATATAGGCTTAGATAATATATTTAGCTTTAATAGAATTAATATCTATTATCTTCTAGGATATTAACTATATCTCTATTATTTATAAAAAGATCCTAGTATAATTAAATAATTTTAGTAAGTTAATTTATAATATATACTTCTTTATAGATTCTAACTCTATTCTTAAGTATATTCTTAAGACTAGGGTTAATAATAATACTAGACTCTATAAAGAGAGCCTAATTAATAGATATAATAAATATTATAAATATTATAAAAGGCTTTTTATTAATTATAATTAATAAGGATATAGCTAATATAGCTATTATAATAGCTGTTATAATAATTTTAACTTATTTACCCTTCTAAATATTATATTAACTACTAGTTATAAGGCTAGAATAGTATATATTAATTATAAAATATCTATTATAATTAAACTCTTTTATAATCCTTAGTCTTATCTTTCTAAGAATAATAATATCTTTATTAGTATTATTTTTAATAAAGACCTTCTTAATAAAAGTATTAATAATATAAGTAAATATACTACTAGTATACCTAAGATTAAAATTATAAGAAGGCTTAAAGAGAAGGTCTTAATTATTTAATAGAGTCCTATTAAAGATAATAGCTACTAAGGTAGTAGTCTTTATAAAGATTAAAAAATTATTCTTATTCTTATTTACTTATTTTACTAATAAAGAGTAAATTTAAGTATTTATTAGGATTTTAATATTTTAATAACTATTAATAATAATTTATTATTTTATAAAATCTAATATTATAACTTCTAGAGTAAGAATATCTACTCTTATAAGTATTTTAGCTTTTAGATTATTAATTATATAAATTTTTCTAGTAATATATATAATAAAAGGCTTTTTATTAACTAAGTTATAAAGAAAGAAGGTTATAATAGTAAATTTATTAGAATAATAAATTTTGGAATTAAGGCCCCTAATAGGGATATTAGAGGATATAATTTTAATTTTTATATTAATAAGAATAAAAGTTATATCTATAATTAATATTATATATTCTAGATTAGAATAGATTTTAATATCTTTATTATTAGTAGTCTATCTAATAGTTATAATAATATAATAATAGTTCTTTAAAGTATAACTTATCCCTTATACGGCTACTACTAATAAAATAATTATAGTAGGATCCCTTATAAAATAACTTACTAAGTTAGTATTTACTAGAGTATCTACTACTAGTAGATTAATTATAAGAGGCTTTAAGATAATTATAAAAGGCTTTAAATAGGTAGCCTTCTAGTACTAGTTATAAAGATAATTAAAGAGTTTATTTTTAAATAGGAATCTTAGATCGTAATAATAATATTTATAGTCTAGAGTTAGACTAGTAGCTACGAAATAGTTATTAAAGTTATAATTATTATCTAGTTTAATATCTTTTATTATAAATACCTAATAATATTAGGAGGTTTCTTCCTAGGACTATTTATAAGAACCTTCCTAGTAGAAATTAGAGGGCTTATAAGTGAAATCCTAGTATAAACCTTCCTATTTATAACCTTAAGGGCTCTAAGAAGGCTATCCCTTAAAGGCTTCCTTAGTAGTAGCCTAGTAGACTTATAAGGGTCTTAGAGGCTATTACTATTATTCCCCTTATAATTTAAAAGGAAAGTAATTTCCTTAATTTTAATTTTAATTCCCTATAAATTAAAGACCTTATTAGGGTTACCTATTAAAAGAATTAGACCTATTTAGTAATACTAGTACTATTATTTAAAGTCTTATAAGTTATACTAGGAGGGTATAGATATTTATACCTTAATTACCCTAATTTTAGTAGCCTTAATAGGGTTAATAGGGTTAATAGCCTAGTAGTAGCTTCTAATATTAATAGTAAGTATTATTATTATTTTATAATTATAATTAGAGTAGTAGTAACTACTAGAAAGGCTATTAAGATTAAAATTAAAATCAAGACTAAAAAGGTTAAAATAGAGATTAATACTTATTATACTATTTTATTAAGATAGCTAATAAGATTTTAAGTATTAAAAAGTATAATTCTACTATTAATACTTCTTATAATCTAATAAGGTATTTATATTTATATTTATATTTATATTTATATTTTATACTCTACTATCTAGCTACTTAGAGCTAATAAGAGCGGTTTATATCTAATATATTAAAGGAAATTATAATTTATAAAAGAAAACTTTATCCCCTACTTTATTTACTATTATACTTCTAGATCTTTAAATATTATATACTACCCTTTCTTATATTCTTTATACTATCTTATTCTCTTTTTTTATTAAGGTTACTTACCCCTTTATCTTCTAATTAGAGCCTATCTATTTTTATATTACCTTAAAGAGTTATTTCTTTACTAGTATAAACTAGCTAAGTATACTTTATTAAATTATTTATTTAATTACTACTTTTAACTCTTTTAAAATTAAAATTATTTAATAAAAGTTATTTAATCTTACTTTTTAAAGTATCTACCTCCTTCCCTTTATATAATTAAGGTAGAATATAAGTATATACTTAATATCTTAATACCTTTATTTATATTTATAATTAATATTATTAACTTCAAGTACCCTCCTTTTATATAAGAAGGTATATAATCTTATCTTCTTTATATATAACTAGATACTTATAAAGCTCTTAGCTTTAAAAAGCCTTATATAAAGGTTAACTCTTATCTCTTAAACCTCCCCTTTTTATATTATTATCTTTATATAATTAGGGATATTTTTTTAATATCCTAGCTACCTCTCTTTCTACTTCTCTTTTACCTATCTCTTAATCTCTTTAAGGGTAGAGTTATCTTTCTTTATTATTTCCCTACTTTTAAGGCTTTAATTTATTATTCTAATATCCCCTCCCCTTTTTATTACTTAGAGGGTTCCCCTTACTTAAAATTACTTCTCTTTTATTAAAGTCTTTATAACCCTCTTCTCTCTTCCCCTCTTTCCTTTTAACTTATAATAGATCCTCGCGTTCCCTTCTTTAATTAATAGATAGATCCCTTATATTACTAATATTTATAAAATTAATTAATTAAAGCCTATCTTTATTAATAAAACCTTTTATTCTACCTTTAATACTTATATATTAATTACTTTAAAGGCTTTAAGTATTATCCTTAAATACCTATTTTATATAATTTCTAATATTATAATATTTACCTTCTTTAATTTTAATATCCCTTTTAAGTTATATTATATCTCTATTATATAAGTTATTATTAATTAAATTATAATATTATATATTTATCTTATTTTATTAAGTATAATACTTTATATTAAGTTAATAATAATTAATAAAGCTAGCTTTTATATCTCTATCTTTAACTTTATTTTATTAATATATAAGTTCTACCTTAATTTACTATTAATATAAAGCTTAAAGACTTATATTAATACTTTAAAGTATACTACTATTATTTTAAAGTTTATTATTACCTTTATATTAAACCTCTTTAAGCTCTTTAATAAATAGATTAACTTATATTTATAAGGGGTAAAGGTTACTTTATATATATCTACTTAATAAAAGTATATCTTATATACTTTTATTAAGATCTTATAATTCTCTTTAATACTTTTATTATATATTATTAAATAAATATTATTAATAAAGCCCTTAATTTATACCTAGAGTTTTATCCTTATATACTCTTTTATAAGTAGGAAGTTAAAAGATAAAATTAAAATTAATAATATTAAAGATCTTTAAAGAATCTTAGTCTCTACTATTTTTATCTTATTTATCTCTTAGCTTAGTATAATTATTATAACTCTTTTTATTAAGAAGCTTTATACCTACTTTATAATAAAAGTTAAAATCCCTTTTTTCTTTAAGTTATAAAATAACCTTTTATAAAAGATATTATTAAAGGCCTTTATAATATCTAATAATAGTATATTTATTATATTAAATTTATTATAATTTAAATTATATATATTACCTTTATTATTATTTTAAAGGATATTATTATTAACCTTCCCTTCTTTATCTTTATTTATTATAAAAGTAGTAATTTATATTCTTTTATAAGATTATTTAACTTCTTTATAATAACTACTTTTAGTACCTTCTTTAAAGTATTAAGTAGGGTAATTAAATAATATAACTTTAACTTTAAATAATCCTCTTTTTTTAATTTTTTTAAGATAATTATATTAGCCTTTTTAAACTTTATTAAATAATATTTAACCTTTAAGTATATTTAAAATAAGTATATAAAGCTAGGTAGTAGCTCCCTTTTTATCATTTTTAAAAATCTATTTAAAATCTTATCTATTTTTAATATTTTATCTTATTTTAACTTATTAATTACCTTATAAACCTCCTCTTTAATAACTCTTATATTTATTATTAAGGGTATCTTATATTAAAACCCCTAGATATTACTTAAATTTACTTTTAAAAGTAGGGGAAAAAAGGTCTTTTAAATAAATTCTACCTTTTTTTAAAATAATTCTACTTTAAGACCTTCCTTATTCTTCTTAAAAATAGGGAACTTTAAGACTTTTTAAAGTAGTTTACTTCTCTCTTAGCCCTATTTAATTAGCTTTTAAAGTCTATTAAATATTTAAGATACCTTATATATTACCTTTTTAAAACAAAGTACTTTTATTTTCTTTAATACCCTCCCTTTAATCTTTTAAGCCTTTTATTATATTTTTAATCTCTTTTAACTTCTTTTATAATTATACTTTACCTTAAGCTTTAATATTATTTTTATAATCTTTATATAATTTAAGTTTTAAAAGGACTTTACTTTTAAAGAGGGTTTTACTTATAATACTTTCTTTCCTATAATTTTTATTAGGCTTTAAAGTATTTTAACTAGGTAGCTATTTATTTACCCCCTAGTTATTAACTCCCCTTTTAATAGTAAGTATTAAAGGGTACCTACTTACCTTTTTATCCTCTTTAAATTTATTATCTTTTATACCCTTTATAATTATAAGACTATTACCTCTACTTTAAAGTTAACTTTAATATATATTAAGATATAATTAAACTTATAATAAAGGTTTAATTTAATATAATATTTTAATAGTATTTACTTAATAGCCTTTATTATAAATATTAAATTAATAATATTTTTTACTTTCTTTACCTTCTAAGTTATTATATCTTTTAATAAGATAAGCTTTATTTCCTTTTTTTATAATATTTATTAATATATCTACTACTTTATAATATATATATCTACCCCTATTATTTTAATTTAAGTAATAAAGGTTAAAGTCTTTTATTAATATATATTCCTTAAATTAACTTAACTACTCCTTTACTCTTAATAATATAAAGGGGCTATTTATTAAAGTCTTAAATTTTAAGCTAGGGTTATATATATTATATATTTAAAGGTATATTAATACTCCCCCTTCCTTTTTTATAATTTATATCTCTAGGGAGTATAAGTCTTTTAATATAAATTTAACTCCCTATTTATTAATATTCTAATATTCTTTATAAAGAAATATATCTTTATATCCCTCCCTACTTTATATACTAAGTAGAATACTCCTTTATTTAAGTTATATATTAAACTTATCTTCTTTATATATAATAGCTCTTAAATAGTTAAGATATCTATTTATTATACCTTTTTATCTTTTAATAATAATATTATTATTATAATCTACTCCCTTTATATATTATATTATAATAGTTTTATTATCTATTATATCTTTATAAAGATTTTTATTAAATATCTCTTATAACTTCTACTCCTTTAATAATTAAGGTCTTTTATATTAATATTTCTTTTAATATCTATTAACTTATCTTTATTACTTAGAGAGTAATTAGCCTTCTTAACTTATTTTATAATATTACTATTAATAGTAATATAATTCCCCTTTCTTTTATATCCTCTTAAGAATTTATTTATATTATAACTTTATTAAAAAAATTAAATTTTAATATAAGCTTCCTTTTCTTCTTTATTACTACTATTATCTACTCCTCTTAAAGTTACATTTAAGTATCTTATTATTTATTTCCTCTTATAAAGCCTTTATATAACTTCTTCTTATTTTTTATTATTTTTTAATAGAGCTTATTTAATTCTTTTACTTTAATTATATATCTTTACTTTTAAGTTATATAATTATTTTTTTTATAATTATTTTATCTCTTAATCTCCCCTTCTTTTATTTTATATTCTTTTAAATTATATTTATTAATATAAATTTTATATTATATTAAGTTTTTATAATATCTTATTATATATTTATATTATTAATAGTTAAAGTATTATATTATAACCTTATTTCTCTCTTACTTTTTATATTTTAAGAGGTTATATTCTTTTATTAAGCCCTTTTTAATTACTTTATTTATTATCTCTAATATAAGGAGCTTTAATAGTAGTAAGGCTCTCTCTTTCTCTACCTCCCTCTCTCCTCTCTTATATAGTTACTTATAATTAGGCTACCCTTATAATTTTTAACCTTAAGAAGTTCTTTTTATTTTATTAAATAATTATTTTTTTTACCTCCTTTTATTTTAATATATCTACTACCTTTTTTAATATTTTATATATTATAATTAAGAAGGTTTATCTTAATACCTTTATTAACTTATATACTTTCTTTACTTAATTATTATTCTCTTTTAACTCCTCCCTTACCTTTATTTCTATTATAAATAGTATTAAGTTACCTTTAATTAAATACTTTACTATTATAATCTTTTATATTCTTAAAAGTATAATTATCTTAAACCTCTTAACTAGTTACTCTTTAATAAATATTTTAATTATTTCTCTTTTAATCTTATCTTTAATTTAGATTATTAAGGTCCTAGCCTTTTTATTATTTATTACTTTAGATCTTTTTTATAATATTATTTATTATTATTATAATAAATATTCCTTTAAAGCTTATATTATTATTTTTATATTTATTAAGCTTTAACTAACTATTTATACCTAGCTCCTTTTACCTCCTTATACCTTCCCTCTTTAAGATTACTTTTCTACCATTTTTTTTAAATTTATATATCTTTTTAAGTTATTAATCTACCTTTATAATAAACTCCTTTATATATTTAAGCTTTACCCCTATTATCCTTTTTACTTTATATATTATTCCTCCTTTTAATATATTTTATATAATTATTATAACTTTTAAAGCCTTTATTAATATTCTCTTAATATATATTCCCTTATCTTTAAGTTCCTTCCCCCCTACTAGGCTCTCTAGCCTTTATATAGGTATCCCTCCTCTACTACTACTATTACTTATAATTCCTCCCCCTATATTATATCCTAATATTAGGACCTATCTTATTATATATTAAAGTAAATTTAGATTAAGTATTATTATTTTTTATAATTTTCCTTTATAAAATATAATAAGAGTTTATCTAATAAGATAAGGAACTTATTATAATTAATATTATTACTAGGTTTAAGGATATTATACTAAAATTCTATATTAAGATTATTTTAAATAAGAAGAATATAGTCCTTTATTACCCTAATCTCTAAATCCTTAGTAGCTCTTATAATAGTTTAAGTATACTCCTAAGGCTCTCTCTATTAAGAAGTATCTTATATAGTATACTTCTCGCGGATTAATATACTTATACTAATATAATATAGGGCTTTCTAATATTATATTAATAGATAATACTATTTATTAATATTATAAGTAATAAGATATTTATTACCTTCTTTAAACTTAGTAGTATACTATCCCTAGGTAGTTCCTTAGAGATATAATTAAAGATTTATATAGATAATAATATTACCCCTTACTTAAATAATATCTTTAATATAATCTATAAATATATAAATATTATAAAAATAGGTAGTCTTACTAGTATATTTAATTTTAGAGGTAGTATTTATAAATTTATTATTATAAAAGGGGTTAAAGTATCTAATATTATTAAGATTAAAGTAGGGAGTACTATTATTATAAGGTACTCTAGGAGGTATACTAGGATCTACTAGTCCTAGCGCTACTAGTAGTAGGGTTAGTAGTATAATACTAGTAATTATTTCTTATAACTTAGTACGCTAAGCCTTAGTAAAACCTATATTCTTACTTTTAACTAGATATTATATTAGTCTAATAGGCTATTTATATATAAACACTTTAGTAGAAGTCTTATAAGTTATAAGATTAATACTAAAATTTAGCGGCGTAATACTTAGGGTTACTAAGGGTATTCTTATAAGTAACTTAATATTAGATAGAGTAAGAGTAGAAGATATAATAGTAGGTATTTTAATTAAAAAGAATCTCTTAGGACTATTCCTAGTTAATAGTAGCTAATACTTTATAAAATATAATAAGAGTTATAAGAGACTTTAATAATACTTAGTACTCTTAATAAAATATTTAATTACTTTTTAAAAGGCGAGGCTATTAGTAGCCTAATTAAATAGATAGAAGGGTAGTCCTATTAAAGTAATATATTAATTACTTAACTTAGAGATTCCTAATTATATAGGATATTTATAACAGGTAATAATATAATTAATATAATAGCTAATAGTCTCTAGTACCTTATATATATATATATTACTAGTATCTTAAATAAATTTATAGATTTAGTTTACTAGTATAATAAGATATTAATTAAGGGGTAGTAATTAAGCTACCTTAATAGCTTCCTTTTAAAGAAAGGCCAATAAGATCTTAGGGAAGAAATATAAAAAAGTAATAAACTTATATAAAATTTAATAAAAGAGGCTATTAAAGTCTTTAATAGTAAGCTAAAGTAATATAAGGTTATACCTAAGTATAATAGTAGAGTATACTATTAGGGCTCGTCGCTATTATAATAGATAGTAATAAATAGAGATAGATTAGTTATAGAGAAATAGGCTTCTTTATACTACTAGAGGACTTTAGGGATTATTAGTATTATAAGGGTAGCTTTAGTATTTTTAGTAGCTTAAGATAATTAATTAGTATTATAAAGCCTTTTATATAGTATTACTACTATATTAATAGGGACTCTTTTAATTTATATAGATTAATTAATTAAGAAAGCTATTAAGGCTATTAAGAAAGATAAAGTATTAGGGAGGCGGAAGTTATTCCGCTATTACTAAGCGAAACATATAAAGTATCTATATTACTATCTTCTAATTAACTTAACTTTTAGAATACTTCTAAGTAAGATATAAATACTATTAGGCTAAAATTTACTAAATTTAATCTACTAATAATATAAATTATTTAGTAAAGGATTATATATTATAAGGGTTTAAAGGAGTTAAAAGATATATAAGATCTTAATACTATAAGTACTTATACTAAGTTTATATAAGAGTATACTAATACGTTTAATATAAAGGATTATATTATACCTAATCTTATAAAGAGGAATTAAGATAAGGAGGGTATCTTAATTAAAGTTAGTACTAATTAGAAAGAAATTAAGTATACTACTAAGGAGGATAAAGAAGAGGATAGGGAATATAAGTTAAAAGATACTAATAAGACTAGTAATAATAGTAAAGATAATAATAGTAAAGAGGATATTAATAAATAAAAGGATTATAAGTATAAGATTATAAAGATATCTAACTAGATAGATAGGCTATTTATTAAAGATTATTAAATAAATATATTACCTTTTTATATTATTATAAAGTATTCTTAATATTATAGTCTAGTAGAATACCCTTACTAAAATTAAAGTCTTAGTAAGATAGGTTAATACTTTAGTACTAATACTTAGTACTACCTTATAGTATTAACTTAAATACTTAGTACTAACTATTAGTACTAACTTAAATACTTAGGCTAGGAATTTAGTATTAACTTGCTAAGAGTTAAGTTAGATACCTAACTTAAGTTTAAAGTACTAATATAAAGCGGTTAGTCTACTTTTTATATTACTAGAAAATATTCTTAATATTATAGTCTTAGTAAAATATTATAATTAAAACTAAAGTCTTAATAATTTAAGTTAATACTTTAATACTAATACTTAGTACTAGATTTTAGTATTAAATCGCTAAGACTTAAGTTAGATATCTAACTCAAGTTTAAATTACTAACTTAATATAATTAGTCTAGTTATTTATAGCTTTTTATAAGTTACACTTAGCTTCTAGCTCTTCTATAAAATCTTAGAATATAGTAGTCTTAGTAGGTAGGATTATTATAAACTAGATATTAATATCTAATTAATTTTAGGCCTAGGTTAGCTAGGTATAAATATTATCTACCTTAGTAGTTATAATATATAGCTAGATATTTTATAAAAAGGCTTATAGATCTCTATCTTAGTATATATTAATAATAGAGTACTTTTCCCTATTTAACTAATTAAGTACTTTAAATACTAATATTCTAAACCTTAAAGTAAGTTAATTAGTAAAATATATTAATAGTATTTCTTAGAAAGCTTATTACTTAAAATTATTAGTTTCTTTTAAGTACTAATTTAAGGATATACCTTTAAGGTATATAGTAAGATTTTCCTTTATATTAGTTTCTCTAATTAATATTATATAGTTATATACGCGTTTATTAAAGGTATATACTTTATAAAAAAATATTTTCTTTTATAAGTATATATTATATTTATTAAACTATATAACTTAGGTAGGTTTAAGTAGAAAAATCTTATATCTTATATATTAAATCTTAGTTAGCTATTACCTCTAGTACTATTAATACCTAGTAGACTAGATAAGCTAGGATTACCTTATAAGCTAAGATTACTAGGTAGCCTAGATAGGCTAGTATTATTAGTAACTTCCTTATATATAATTCTCCTAAGATTATCTATATTAATAGTAACTAGGTAGTCTCTTATATTAGGTATATATTATAGCTTTTATATCTATTATAGTATAGAAGGCTTCTATACTATACTCTAGTTATTCCTTAATAGAATCCTTAATAGCTAGTTAATTATATATATATAAATTAGCTTATAGCTATTACTTATTATAATAATAATAGTAATACTATTATAACTAATACTCTTATTAAGTACTATCTAACTACTTAGAGAAGGATTAATATCGTTTTTATAGTACTATTATCGCGAGTCCTCTAGCCTAGGAAAGATATCTATCTATATATAATACTATATATTAATAATAATATACCTTACTATTAAGGACCTTAATAGTATATAGAGGTTTTATACTAGTATTATAATAAGACTATTATAATAGACCTCCTATTTATAAAAGCCTTTACTAATAAGCTTTCCCTATACTCCTAGAGAATTAGTACTAAGGTAGAGAATTTCTATTAAGACTCTAATAAATTTACTACTCTTCCTAATAATCTTTATATCTTATTATCCTAGCTCCCTAGGTTAACTAAGAAATTATAGAACTCGCCCTTTAACTAAGTAAATTTATCTAGACTAGTTATACTTTTACTTCTATTATTAATAAATTTATATATTATATTATCTCCTTAATTATAAAAGATACTCTTAAGCCTATTAAGATAACTAAGCTTTTAAGATAAGGTACTTATTCTAGGTTAATATCTATAGAGCTTAGGAATATTATTAGGAATTTTAAGCTATCTTAGCCTTCTAAGTAGGCTATTAATAAACCTTTAGTTTATAAGGCTATCTCTTAATTTAATAAAGGAATAGAAGCCTCTTATAAGTATCTTATTAAACTATTATTATTAAAGCTATCTTAAGTAATTACCTAATAATAAATATCTAATACTATATTATCTATTCCTAGCGGCGCTAGTACTAGATAACTATTAGTAGAAGAGACTATCTATAATTAATTAATTAGTCTAGAACTAGAACTAGAACTAGAACTTAAATATAGTTCCTTAGGAAGTATATTATAAAATAGTAACCTTAAGGTAACTATATAAGTAGCTATTAACGCCGGAATAGCCTAGTATATCTAAGAATACCCCCCTTAACCTTTATAATAAGGACCTTTTAGCCCTCTAGGTCTACTTAGCCTACTACTTAGGCTAGACTAGCTAGGAAGGCTAGGCTATAGTAGATACTAGTAATTAAGGCCCTTACTAGAATATAGGTAATCTAGAGTTTTTTAATCCTATATATAATAGAAAATTAGTAAGTACTAGTAAGGCTATTAAATATACTAGTAAAGAGACTTACCTTTTTATAAATTATATTAAGTAGATATACTCTTTAAAGGAATCTACTTTAATATAAAAAAATCTATAGCTAAGTCTTTATAACTAGGCTCTTACCTAGTAGATAAGTTAATTATTAGAATATAGTTAACGCCTTATAAAGATAGGTAATAGTATTAATAAATAAGTAAGGCTTCTAATAAAAAGGTTTTAATAACCTTTAAATATAATTATTAATATTATAATATATAATAGATTTATTATAAAGGATATAATAAATTATTAAGAACCTAGGGAATTTAGTATTAAAGACGCTAGGCTTTAACCTATTAAAGTATAGCTTAATATTATCTATAATACTATTAACTTTAAATTATATTAAGATATTTACTATACTATTAATTAGACTACTATTAATAATTTCCTATTTAACTTAAATAAAGTAAAGTATAAGTAGTAGGCTTATACTACTAAATACTATAACTCTAGTAGTAGTACTTTAAATAACTAATAAGGTTATATATTTAATAAAGATAGACTTATAAGGTAATATAGTTAGTATAATTTTCCTAATAGAGTAGGCTACTAACTATATAGTAATACTTATCCTTATACTCTACCTTTTTAAAATAATTAAGCTTACTAATAAAATTAGTAGCTACCTTACTAATATTATTAAAATACTCTATAGATCCTACCTCCTACTTAAAAATTATAGATTATAATAAGTCTAGTAAATAATTTAGATTTATAACTACCCCTTTACTTATACTAGATAGAAAGATTTAGATAAGGCTAAGGGTAAGGCTAATTTAATAGGTAAGTAGGTAGTTAGCTATAAGATAGCTACTAACCTTATTTCTCTTCTTAAAGGGCTTATTAGGCTTCTATTCAGGATACTATAAAAGACTTCCTTAAAGGATTTAAAGAATTAGAATACTAGTAGTATTATACCTTATAAGCTAAGGGTAAGTAGTAAGAGTATCCCTTATATTATAATAACTCCTATAATATAAGTAATAAGCTATTAAGTAGAAATAATAATAACCTTATTAACTTTAATAACAATATACCCTAGGTAAATTTTATCTTCTAGTTAAAACTAATAGTATATATTTATTCCTTATATATATTTATATTTACCTTATAAAATAAGCTCTTTAACTACTTATAATAGTAGTATTAAACTATATAAAACCCTTTAACTAAGATATCTTTACTAATAAGGTCTTTATTAGTAAAGCTTATATTAAACTATACTACTTTATAAATACTTATACTTATAGATTTAACTATTATACTAGACTAAGGGAAGGTACCTAGCTATAAATTTTATAGTTAGAAGTACGCGATAATTAGTATCTTATAATTTATACCTACTACTATTATACTAGCTTAGACTAAAGTTTACCTTAATAGTAGTTACTTAGTTACCCTAATTAATTAATCCTATCTAAATAAGGTCCTTCCTAATACTACTATTAAAAAATTAGTATTATTAATACTTATATAAGGAGTTAGTAATAAAATTATAAATACTAATAAAGATATACTACTTAAGATATATATTAGGGGTACTATTAGTAGAAAGTTAGCTATAGCCTTAATAGTAATAGAAGTCTATATAATTAAAGATTTAAAGGCTAATTTACTTATAAGTATAAATATATTAGTTTTATAATAAATAATTTTTAACCTTACTAATTATAATTTAACTATTAGTTCCTATTAGGCCTTAATACTCCTATTAGTATTTATAACTACTTATTACCTAATATAAGGTATACTATTAAAGCTAGGTCTACTATTATTATTCTCCCTTATATAATTATAAGGGTTCTAGTAGTCTATTAGGGGGAGATCCCCTCTAATAGAGACTTCCTCTTTAAATCTAAATATACCTAGGACTTTAGTAATAGGGGTATTTATACTTATATTACTAATTTAACTATTTCTTTTATTTATATATAGAACTCTTTAGCTACCCTAGTATAATTACCTTATAAGGCCCGCCTTAGTTTACTTATTAAATATAATTAAGATAGTACTTACCTTACTACCCTAGTAGATACTCCCCTTATAACTAGTAACACTAGCTATTAGAAGTCTTTAGTTATAAAAGGCTTTATAGCCTTAGTTATAACTTATATAGGGGTTATAAAGCCTATAGTTATATAGCCTATTATACTAGTCTCTACTCTAATAATAAGGGCCTTAATTAATTCCTCTCTTAAATATATTTAGCCTAACGGCCTTATAGTCTACGGCCTCCCTAAGGTAGTAAGATAAATTATAACTATAGCTATTAAATTTCTAGAAATCTAGATAGATTAAGGTCTTATATTAATATTCTAGAAGAAGAGTAGATACCTATCCCTTTAAAGCTTAATATAGTATTTAAACCTACCTTAGTTTATCCTATTAACTAGAAGGACTAGGATCTTATTAATTAGATATTTAATAAATTATATACTTAGGATAAAATAATATAGGCTAATTAGCCTATACTCTTTAACTATCCTATATTTATTATTTAGCGTAATATAATTAAAGGATATAAAGGTTAAGTAGTAGTTAATATTAAAGGCCTTAATAAAATTACTTAATTAGATAGTTACCCTTTACCCTTATAATCTAAGCTTATATTAGCTATTATAAGCTATCTATATATATTTATAATAGATAGTACTAGCTAGTTTTACTAGTTTAGCGTATAAAGAAAGTTTAGCGTATAAAGAAAGGATTAATATAAGCTTATTATAATTTCTTACTATAAGTAGGAATAGTATAATATTACCCTAATAGGGTATAAGGAGTTACTACTATATATTTAGTATTAGACTAATAAACTTCTCTAGTTATATAAGGTGTTTACTAAAGTATATATTAATAATATAATAGCCTTCTTAGCTAGCTTATTAAAGTACCTTACCTACTTATATAAGCTATTTATACTCTTTTATAATAAGTAAATTAGCCTTAACCTTATAAAGACTTTCTTAGAGTACCTATTTATTATCCTACTTAGCTAATAGGTTAATTCCTTAAGCTTATTTATATTAGAAGAAGAGTATTTAACTATTAGCTCCCTTCTATTTCTATTATTATTAAAGGATCTTAAATTCTTCCTAGGCCTAATAGACTAGTTACGGACGTCTATTTTATAGTATACTTAGCGAGTAAACCTACTATAAAACTATAAAACTAATCTTACTAATACTCTATTAAAGGGTATAAAGGGTTTTAATAGGAAGATATAATTAGTACGGGCTATATATAAGCCTATAGAAGCGGAGTTAAAAGCTTTTAAAGACTTAAAGGTAGCCTTTAATAACTCTACCTTCTTTATCTATTTTAATAGAATAAGGATCTTATTTATTAACCTAGATACTTTAAAGAAATAGGGCTTTAAAGTTATTACTATATTAAGGGTAATATTATTAAAGGTTTTAGTAGGATAGATATTAAGCTAATAATATTCCTTAGTAAAATACTAAATTAAGCTAAAGAGAATTATTAGCTAATAGAGCTAGAAGTTACTAGTATTATATAGGTTATTAAGTATACTTATTACCTAACTAAGTTATTAAAGAAACTACCTATTATTATTTATACTAATTACTTAGTAGTAGTTCCTATTTTATAATAGATAAGCCTTACATCCTTATCTATAAATAAGTTAAATTTATAACTTATATAAGTATTATTATATCTCTTCTAATTTAAGTTAGTTATTAAATATAAATCTAGTAAATCTAATATTATCCCTAATACTCTCTTAAGACTATAAGTAGATATACCCCTAGTTAAGGCTATTAGAATACTTAATACCTTATATATAAAAGCCTTTAATAAGTTATACTTATAAGAGGTTAATTAATTATTATCTTACTATATTACTCTTATTAAGATATTAGTAATATTTAAGTAGAAACTTATATAAGCCTATTAGAAAGATACCTAGTAGTATTAAGTCTTATAATTACTTTAGAAGATTAATAAGGACCTTGTTAATATTAATAGTAAAGATAATAATAAAGTAAAATAGCTAGGGCTATAATCTAAATTATAAGATAGGCTTATCTATTATATAAATTTTAATAATAGAAGGGAGAGACTTTATATATTAAAGACCTTAGAGAAGGAGATCTTTAAACTAGTATATAATAAGTAGTATTATTGCGGCTACTATTATATATATAACTAGATAATCTCTTTAATATATATATACTATCTATTAAAGTACTTATAAATATATATTAGTTACTACTCTACCTATTAGTTAAACTAGACTAAGTATTATAAACCTTATAATAGCTTACTCCCTATTAATAGACTAGCTATTCTATTCTATATAATAGCTATAGACTTTATAGTTATATTACTAATAACTATAAAAGGCTTTAATAGTATATTTATAATAAATAATAAGTTTTCTAAGTACTTACTATAGCTTCCTAGGTAGTCTATATAATCTGTAAGCTAGTAGGCTAATATTATCTTAGTAGTATTAATAGCTTATAGTTAGGGTATACCTTATAAAATTATTAGTAATAGAGATTCTAAATTTATATCTTCTTGATTAATTAATTAATTGATTAATTATACTCCTATACTAGCTAAAAAGCTAATAAGGGTAGGCTATTTAGGGGTACGTATTATATATATGTTATTCGGGGAGAAACCCTATTATAAGGATAAAAACTCCACCTGATAATTACGGTTCTCTTAACTATTTATAGCTCCTTCCCTCCCCCCCCTAGTAGGCCTACTACTAGGGAGGTAGTAGAGGGGTCGGGTTTACTACCTATTACACTAAAGTTTCATTTATAAGTAAAACTCCTTTTCCTTATCTAAGGCCTAGCCCCTTTCTCTTTTCTATCTCTACTAGCTATTCTTAATCTAATCTATTTAGCGTAATAGATAAATCCTTATAATAGATAATTCCTTATAGTCCCGGTTATAACGTCTGTAACGGGGAGGGTATATACGTAAAGGGAGGTAATAGAACTAGTACTTACCTACTAGTCTATTAGTGCTAGGTACTACTAGGTAAGGAGGCTAGCGGCCCTAGCGTACTTATAGACTATTAGGTAGGAAGGCTAATATCCACGTATCTCTATATAAGTTAGGCCTCTACTACCTACTATTATATTATAGGGACTACCTAGGTACGGCTAAGTATCCCCCCGCCGTATAATAGTAAGGTAGCGGATACCCAGTATATTTACCGCGGTTATATCGGCTACTACTATTAAGGTATATACGTGTAGAAGATAATAGGTACTATTAGCTAACTAGACCGGCGGCCCTATCGCGCTTATAAGCTATTAGGTAAGGAGTCTAATACCTATATCCTATTTCAGGTTAGGTGCCTACTACTTATAGCCGTACTATAAGGACTACCTAGGAAGGGGACTAGAGTATCCTCGCTACTATACGGTAGTAATAGCGGTAGTATATACCTAGTATACTATCTAGCTTATACTCGATTATTAAGAGGAAGGAAGGGCTAGCTCTATAGTATTACTATCTTTTTATTATACTATTATTATCTATATATACTATAACTACCTTAAGGTAGGTAGACTTAAACTACCTAGACCGCGCGGAGTAGAATCGGCTGGAGTATAAGGACGTAGCCTTATAAGAGACCTTATAACGGGTATAGGTATAGAAGTACTATATATATCTTATAATATTATAAAGGTTTTATATTAGTAGTATTTCTATTATCTTATACTAGTATTACTAGTATTACTAGTATATCACGTTTATAATACGCGTAGGGAAGTAGAGGCTATATTAGGGAGAGGTAGAAGGGTATTTATATAGTATATATTTTTTATCTATATCTATATATTCTATCGCGTTATATCTTTTACTATAATCTTCTAAGAGTTCTCCTTCTATCTTCTCTATTTTTCTATCGCGTTAGCGTTCCTATTCTTATTATTATTATACTCTACCTATATATTAATTCCGTAATAACTAGGTAACCCTAGACGGTACTTCTAAAATACCGTAAGATCTCTTAGCTCTCCTAGTACCGAGATACTAGAAGGTTCGTAGCCGGTACCATATACAGGTAGATCTCGTCGCTAGCTTATATCTTCTTTCTATATTACATTTAAATATAAATAGTAGGTAAAAGATATATTCTCTATATATAAGAAGTCTAGCTTTCTAATAAGAAAGGACGCTAAGCCTATTTTAGTATTATGCTAATATAAATAGTATATAAATATATAGTAATTATAATAAAAGAAATATTATTAATTCCCCCTATAATTTTATTATAATTACTATATATTTATATACTATTTATATTAGCATAATACTAAAATAGGCTTAGCGTCCTTCTTTACTAGAAAGCTAGACTTCTTATATATAGAGAATATATCTTTTACCTACTATTTATATTTAAATATAATAAATAGTAGTACTACCTTTTAGCTTCTATTAGATACTATTAATTATTCTAGTATATTAAGATTATACCCTAGCTCCCTAAGTACTAGCTATATTAATATTAGCTTATAAAGTATTATTCCTCCCCTACTTATAAAGCCTTTTATAGTAATATTAGTCTATTAGTTATAATAGTAGGCCTATTAATTAATTATAAGCTTTTAATAAGATATTAATAAGGTCCTCCTTATTAGCTTATAAGTACTACTAGCTATATTAATACTAGCTTTAAGAGTACTAAGTCCTTTATAACCTTTAGTATTATAATATCTTAAGTCTATTTAGCCTTAGATTATACTATCTATAAAAGTCTTTTTAAGTAGTAAATTATTTTATATATTACTATTAAAGTCTATATTAGATAAAGGCCTATTTTACTACTTACTATTATTATTTAATAGTATTAGGATTATTAACTTAAAACTAGGCCTTCTTATAATTTTATTAAGTAATAGTAGGCCTATTAACTATTATAAATAAAATATTAATAAGGTCCTTATTATTTAGAAATATTATACCCCTTAATAATTATAATTAGGTACTATCTAAGAATTTTTATTTACTACTTCTTCTATTATTTAGAGAGAATAGCCTAGGTAATATATAAGAATCCCTATTATAATTTTTAATAATATTAATAAAACTCCCTATTATATCTTATTTATTTATAATATTATAAATATTCTAGGCTTTTTAAATAATTAATATATTAAAATATCTAATATAATTACCTAAGTTATAAAGATCTTTAATAAGATTTAAGTAGCTTACTATATCTTCTAGCTTAAAGATATTAGCTATTTTAATTTATAATTAAGAGAAAATAATATCTATTATAATATCTTTAACTTTACTATCTATTTATATCTTAAAGCTATTAATATTAATATAAATATTATAAGATAGAATATTAATATTTACTTACTTAGTACTATAAAAGACTAGTATAATAATAAACTAGATTATTTAAGTAAATCTAGTTTATAATATACTTTAAATAGTATTATTAAATAGTATAAGTTATTAGAAGAATATTTTTATAACTTATTAAGACCCTTATTACTTATAAATATATAGTTATAACTATTTAATCTAAATAAGTTTATTAAGATATTAAATAGCTAGTAAGACTATCCTATTTATATTATAAATATACTATTATATACTTATAATAAGGTCCTTAGTACGCCTTTACTAACTAAGACTACTTAACTTATAAGAGTTATTATTTATAAAGAAATATTATTAATTCCCCTTATAATTAATAGTAGAAATCCTTATTTAAAATTATTAACTACTTTAAATCCTAATAGTCTACTATCTATCTATATAATTAATAAGATATTATAAAAGCCTTTTTATTTATCTAATTAATAAGGTCTTATAAAAGTCTTTTATAAAGGCCCTATTAATAAGAACCTTAATAGTAATTAATAGTCCTACTATCCCTTATTTAGTTTAGTATATTCTTATAATATATATTACTATAAGTAATAGGGATCCGCGTATTATAATTATTAATAACTATATAAAATTAGATAAATAGTATAATAAAACCTCCTACTATAATAAGATAGTATAATAATAGTTACCCTCTTATCTACCTTCTCTTTTATTATCTATTAAATAAGGTCCTTTATACCTTAGCTACTTATATACTAGATCTAATATATAGCTAATAGGAATTAGGGGTTATTAATATATTATTTATAGTATATATTTAACTACTATATTTATAAGATATCTAATTAGTTAGGAAGTATAATAAATTTATAACTAATAGTAGTATATACTATTAGGGTAATAGCTTTTATTTTATTATTAGTATTTATTATAATTATTATATATTTATATACTATTTATATTAGCGCGATACTAAAATAGGCTTAGTATCCTTCCTTACTAGAAAGCTAGACTTCTTATATATAGAGAATATATCTTTTACCTACTATCCCTATTTACTCGTAACATTCTACTAGGTAGTCTTCTAAAAGTTAGATTATAATTTACTAATATTAAATTTATACTATATATAAACCGATAGATAATTAGAAAAAATAAATTAGATAGTTAAAATTACTATATAATATTACGCCTCTAAATAGATAAGTATTAATATAGTTAATTAGATAGCTATTCTACCCTATCTATAAGGCTATATTAATAATTCTAAGAACTAATTAATAGGAGTCTCCTCTAATAAGGTCCTTATTAAGTTTAATATATAAGATATACTAGGTATACTTATATAGCTACCTATTAAAGACTTTAATAAGTTATACTATATAAAGTATAATTAGGCTAAGGAATTTATAGCTTTTATAAATATCTTTACTAAAATCTATTATAATTCTAAGTATTAACTCTTATTATTAAATAAGGGTAATATAGTATACTTATAATTAGGAAATAGCTATAAGATTCTAGGGGTTTTAGATTATAAACTTTATAACTAATATATACCTTCCTAATTCTTAAATATATAGGTCTATTAGCGTATTATCTATAGCTTCCTTTATTAATAAGAATCTATCCTATTATATTAATTACTTATTTAGAGCCTTTTATAAAGGGATTAGATCCTTAGAAATATCTTAGAAATATATATCCTCCTCCTATTATTAAGAATAATAGCCTTAATACTACTAAATTAGATATCTATAAATTAGAGGCTATTATAAGTAAGTAGATTAGTAGAGGTAAGACTTAGTATCTTATTAAATAGAAGGGCTATAGCTATAAGTATAATATTTAGTATAGTAAAAAGGATCTTTCTAAGGCCTTAAGCCTAGACTAACTATCAAGTTAAGTTTTAGTACTATAAATTAGTACCGACCCGAATACTTAGTACTAGTTTAGGTACTAACCTAAATACTTAATACCTACTTCTAGTACTAACCCGAAAAGCCCTTAGTACCTTAGCGAGTTAGGTTAGACCGACCCGACTCGCTAAGGTACCGCTAAGACGCTAAGCCCCTAATAAAATAGTAAGAGATATAAATTTTTCTCTAGAATTACCCCTATACTAAAGATAGATTTTTTTTAATTAGAAATTAAACACCCCCCTTAATTCCCTAGGTATATATATTACCTTTTTATATTACCTTATTTACTTTTTAGAATTACCTAGGTAATAATAATAATAATAATTAATAGTATAGTAGTAAATCCTATATATAGTAAGAAATATTACTATAAATAGAAAATATTACTAATATTATAGTCTTTATCTTTATAGGGATATGTATTACTTTTTTATATTACCTTATTTACTTTTAAGAATTCCCTAGGTAATAATAATAATAATAATTAGAAGAAAAAAATAGAAAAAATAGTAAGAAATACTATTAAAAATAGAAAATATTACTAGGGAAAAAAGTCTTAGCGAGTCGGGTTAATACTTTAGGTTAATACTTAGTACTACCCCTTAGTATTAACTCGAATACTCGGTACTAACTATTAGTACTAACCTGAATACTTAGGCTAGGAATTTAGTATTAACTCGCTAAGAGTTAAGTTAGGTACCTGACTCGAGTTTAAAGTACTAATATAATGCGGTTAGTCTACTTAGGCCTTATTAATAACTATAAGTAACGGCTATATAATAGATTATATAAGATTAGTAAAGTATAAGGGTATTTACTTTTATAAGGAAAGGTTTACTTTTATAGTATAAGTTAGTTAATAATATAAGTATTACCTTTTATTTATTTATTAGTATTATTATAGCTTTTATATCTATTATAGTATAGAAGACTTCTATACTATACTCTAGTTATTCCTTAATAGAATTCTTAATAGCTAATTAATTATATATATATAAAATTAGCTTATAGCTATTAGTTACTATAATAGTATATTAGGCCTTACCCTATACTTAATAGTAGTACTTACCCCTAGGACTATAATAACTTATAATTTAATAGCTTCTAAGTAAGTAGCCTTAGATTATACCTTAAAGAATTCCTCCTTATAAATTAATTAGATATTCTATATTAAAGTACCTATTCTAATACTAGTTACTTAAGGCTTAAGGTAATTACGCGGTTTAAACTTTAATAGGGTAGGCGGATTTAACTTAAACTCCTAAGGGGTTATCTTAATCTCTAGTAAACTTAAATTATATTTAGGCTCCTAGAAGCTATTTCCTACTTAAGAAGCCTTACTAGACTCTAATTTTATTAAGTAGCTAGGCTATCTTATTTTAATAGATCTTAAAGTACCTTATTAAATAATTTTTAGTAGCTTTAAAATATCTTTAAGCTCCTAGGATCTATTTCCTACTTAAGTAGCCTTATTAGACTTTAATTTTATTAAGTAGCTAGGCTATCTTATTTTAATAGACCTTAAGGTACTTTATTAAATAGTTTCTAGTAACTTTAAGTTATCTTTAAGCTCCTAGGAGGTATTTTCTATCTAAGTAGTTATACTAGGCTCTAGTTCTATTAAGATTAAGGAGTAGCTAGGCTATTATAGTATTAATAACTCCTAATTAAAGTATAAATATATCTTAAAAGGGATAGATATTAATACTTTAATAAAGGTAGTAATTAGAGGTATCTTCTATAAAGCTTAAATAAATATAAGTAATAAGATATAAGAGGTAATAGGAGTATAAGCTAGTTCTAACTAAAAATCTCCTTAAGAATAGGTAGGGTAAATTCCTATATATCCCTAATTAATCCTTTTATAATAAGTTAAAGGACTAGCTTATTAATAACCTAATCTAAGGGCTAAATTAGTAGTTTTATAAAATAAGTCCTAGAATAAGTATAAGTACCCCTTATTAATAGTTTATAATGTTTAGTAGCTAATTATACTAGCTAGGAAGAAGTATTTATAATTTTATATATAATTTTATAAATTCTCTTTAGTATTAAATTAATTTATAGATACCCTATTTTAATAAAAGTATTTAACTAGAAAGTAAAAAAGATAGTATTTTCTTATAAAGTATTTTCTTTTAAGGTAGCTTATAAAGATACTATTATAAGAGGCTATTTACTAATCCTTTAAATAGATAAGATAGAGTAGATTATAATAAATAATAATAATAAATAATAATAAAGGATAAGTACTATAAACAAGTAAATATAAAGGTAAGTAAAGTAAATAGTAATAGAAAGTAGGAAATAAATTAAGATAGATAGGAGAAAGTAAGTTGTTATTACTATTTTAAAGTTATAATAGTTTCTCTACTAGGGAAATTATAGCCTTAATCTTCTAAGAAGGCTAATTTCTTAATAAGGGGTAAAAGCTAAATACTAAATCTAATAGTTAAGATATTAAATAGGCGTCTTACCTAATATTATAGATTAAAGAGGTAAGAAAATATTATATCTTTCTATTTTTACCTTACAATTATTTAGGTAAGGTGAAATCCTATCTAATTTAACTAATATAGAATAGTAAACTTAGTCTAATACTAGATTTATTAATAGAGGACTCCTAGTTTATATAACCTATAAGTTATCTCTAACTAATTAGAATATTATATAATAGTATTACTACTAAATATAGTAGAATTATATCGTAAAAAGTACATCGGCAATTCGGGAACCCGGCCCTGAAAGCTCCAGCAGCTCAACCAGCCCGTGCGGGAGGACTTGTACTTAGGAGTTATCGTGCTAGCCCGAATAGGAAATATTATAAGTATTACGTCATACGTCATATATTACTAATGAAATAGTAAACTAGGCTAATTTTAAAGTTTAAGCTAAAACGGACTAGTACTTACTAAGATACTAGCTCCTAAAGTTGGAAGTTTTTAAAACGAAGAAAAAAAAACTTCCAACTCAAGGAGCTAGTATCTTAGCGAGTACTTGTCCGTTTTAGCTTAAACTCTAAAATTAGCCTAGTTTACTATTTTATTAGTAATATATAACGTAATACTTATAATATTTCCTATTCGGGCTAGCACGATAACTCCTAAGTATAAGTCCTCCCGCACGGGCTAGTTAAGCTACTGGAGCTTCCAGGGCCGGGTTCCTGAATTGCCGATGTAATACGAGGTAAATATACTATTAGGTAATAGGTATATAAAGGCTTATATTACTATCTAGTAAAGTACTAGTTATAAGTACTTATCTAACTAGTACTTACCTAATATTTTTATAATTAAGGTAATATATTTACCTAGGGATTTAAAGGGGGTATTAAAGCTAGTAGAAAAGATCTACCTATATATAATACTAGCTATAAACCTATTATTTATTAATAGAGCTAAGAGGTCTTTAATTTAAATATAAGTAGAATAAAATTTAGATATTATATAATAGTAGAGCTCTTTATATAGAGTTTTTATATACGCGGTAAGCGCGCCCTTAATATATATAATAATATCTACCTTACTTCCTACTAGTAATATTAACTCTATATATAAGAGACTTTAAGTTAAGAGATAAAAGGTATTATACTAAATAAAAGAGTTAGAATAATAGGCTAAGGCTACCTCCTCTAATTAAGAGGACTATAACTATATATAGGAGTAAGAGTAGTAACCTTATAATTAGAGAGGTATTATAGTTACACCCCCTTTACCTATAATTACACCCCCTAACTACCTACTATTATACCCTCTAACTACTTATAGTTATACCCCCCCGTATTAGGTTAGCTCTACGTTATTATAGTAATACCTCCCGTAACGCGTACTTCTAATAATTCTAGCTACTTATTATTCCCTAACTCCCCTACTCTAATTAATAATATATCGCTCCCTATCTACCTCTAGATAGTCTATTAGATACCTCTCCTAAGGCGAGGAATATATAGGTTAATAACTCTATAAAATTATATAGCTACGCGGTTAGAATCTAGAGGACTAAGGTTAATAAAAAGGAGGTAAAGTAGGTATTATTACGACTAGGGGGGAAAGAGAAGGTATTAAGGGTTTCTTACCTTACTAGTATAGTAATAATATGCTTTATAACCTAAGTAGCCTACTCCCTAGTCTAAGCTATCTACTCCTACTACTTTACCTATAGAGGGCGTCCTACCTACGCTAGTATCACTTTTAGCTAAGGCCTATTAGGCTTACGATAGGGCTAGTAGGACGTAGCCTATCCTATATATTATAGGTAAGGAACTAAATAGGATATAAAGGTATATATAATATTAACGCGTAGTAGCTAGATATAAGGAAAAGCGAGTATATTTAGTAGGGGGCTTAGTAGTAGCATCTCTATTTAAGACTACGCCTAGGATATTACTATTACTAGATATTAACTAATTAGAATACGCGCTAGCTAGAAAGTTTCTAGTTATAAAGACTATAGTAATAGAATATTTTAGGTCTATTAGATTTCATGAATAATTAATCCGGTCTAAAGAAAATCGCGTTAGAGATATTACTAAAGTATTAGTAGTAGGATCTCTATAAGTTATTACTATAGTAATATAAGGCTAATTTAATACGGGGGGGTGTAACTATAAGTAGTTAGGGGCTATAATAGTAGGTAGTAAGGGGGAGTAATTATAGGTAAAGGGGGTGTAACTATAATATCTCCCTATAATTATAAGTATAATTAATAGGATTTTAATATAATCTACTTTCTCTTATAAGTAGATTATTATATAGCTTAATACTAGGAAATATTAATATAATAATAGTAATAAAGTATATTTATACCTCTTTTAATAACTCTAATAGCTTTCTCTTATATATTATAAAAAAGATATATAATAATTTTTAATAAAAATATTATAAGCCTTCTATTAAGCTAGTAGTAGTAATAATCTAGTATTATAAGTTAAATAATAAAGGGTACCTTAATATTAAATAATATAAAAGAGGAGTAGCTAAGGTAGTAGTAAATTAATAAGAGGGTTAAAGGTATTATTAATATTAATTAAACTATATAAAAAAGGGTAAAAGATTAATTAAAGGAATATAAACCTTTTAAGAGTAGAGAAAGAGGCGTAGCCCTAATAAGAGAGAGGAGTATATAAATATTAAGATCTAATACTAGAGTAATATAAAATATAAGGGAGAGGATAGTATATAATATTTAATAGCTTAAAAGTATTATAATAAATAGGATAGGTAAGAGAGGTTTTCTTCTATAATTTATAGTTTCCTCTTAATAAACTAGAGTTAAAACGCTCTTATTAGCTCTAAGTAGCTAGATAGTAGAGTATAAAATATAAATATAAATAGAAAAGAGGTTATTAAAATTCTAATTAAAAAAATCTATTTTTAGTATAGGAATAACTCTTTAAAAAATCTAGTATCCCTTACTATTTTATTAGAGGCTTAGTGTCTTAGTAATACCTTAGTAAGTTAGGTTAAGTTTACCTAACTTACTAAGGTACTAAGGGCTTTTTAGATTAGTACTAGAAGTAGGTACTAAGTATTTAGGTTAGTACTAATTTATAGTACTAAAACTCGACTTAATAGTTAGTCTAATTTACTACTATATTACTATATAACTTATAGTATATTATATATAATAAGTATATATATCTACCTAATAAATTACACCTAATCTTATTAATAATTAAATTATTAATACTTATATATTAGGTATATTATAAGTATAACCTAGATTATATAAGTTATTAGATATTAGAGGTATTAATAATATCTTTATAATATTATATAAGATATTATAATATAGTTAGAAGTTAATTATATAAGAATAGCTTTTTATAAGTTAAATTAGAAGGTATAGTATATTTATAATATAGGAGTAGTATTTTTAAAAATATTCTTAAAAAGTATAGTATTTTTATAATTTACTAATATTTTATAAGGATAATAAGTAATTTGTAATATATAGTATAAAACTTACTATTTAAGATATTATATAATATCTCTACTACTTTTATAATACCTTACTAATAATTCCTTATACTATCTTAGCCCTAATTTTTACCTTTAACCTTATAGTAAATAAGACTATTTCTTATAAGATTAGGCTTTTTAATAGTATTATATTATAATTAAGTATAGCTTAAAGATTTATAAAGAAGGTTTTAGTAATATATAATACACTTAATACTTACTAGGCTTAGTTACTATTAAGTATATTAAGTACTTATTATAGTTACCCTACTTATTATTTATTAAGTATAAGCTACTACTACTACTACTACTACTACTACTAGTATATTTCATATATCTATATAGATAGGAGCTTCGTACTTAACTTATATAACGATTACTTAGTTATATCTCCTAGTATTACGAGTCGACCCTAAGGTTATACTAGTTATTATAGTTACGAGTATTACCTCCTAATAGGGTTAGCGTCTTGGCGGCGGCTATATATTCTCTTACTTACTCTATAGATTTATCTCCTTAGATTTATTCTCTTAGTTACTAAATTACTATAACTCGCTCTAGTTATATCCTGATATTAGAATAAATCTCTTTACTATATCGCTCGTATATATTAAACGAGCTTAAAGAAATTAATTAAGGAAATAGGAGTACTAACGCGTCCTTAAGTCCTTGGTATTAGAATACTAGTATCGGTTCCCTACTTATAATATCGGTCGACCACGAGTATACGACGATATAGGCTACTAAAGGAAGTAGGCTTATTACCTTATAAGAAAGTAGAAGGACTACCTAAGTATAGAGTTAGTACCTAGAGTATACGGAGCTATTACTTACCTAATATATAAACGTTTATTAAATATACTTCTTAATTAAACGTAGTTAATTCACCTCGTTTAAGCTTTATACCTATCTAACTAATTAAAATAGTTAATTAATAAACTAACCCTTATCCTCCTAATAATCTAGAAACTATATCGACCGGAGACGTAGAATACCTAGATCTAAAAGATCGTCTTAAGCGGTTAGGACGCGATACGAGATACTCTCGACTATCTATCCTAGGTAATAACCTACCTAGTAGTAATACTAACGCTAGGGATACCTGGTAAATTAAGACTATCGGTTAATTATAATTCTAGGCGGAACAAGACCTTATAAACGTACTTAATATACTTAAGACGCTTAGGGAATAGCGAGACTTAGGTCTTTAGGTAAATAAGCTCTTCTACTAAACTATAGAAGATAATATTAATCTATAAGCCTGAATCGATTAAACCTAGTATAGCCCTCGTCTACCTACCTCCCTAATAGCGGCCCCTTTAAACCCTTTAACGACCGAATAACTTCTATAATAATAGATTTTAGAATTACAGGCCTCTAAAGTAGTAAGAGATCGAGTAATATAGAACCTACGCGAAACGTCGTATTCCTCGAGTTAAGATACCTTTAATAAACTAGAAAAGATTTTAATACCTCCTATACTAATAGACGGTAAGGAGCTTATATAGGAAACTTAGAAGCTTTATATTAGTAATAAATTTACTACTAGGAACTTCTAAGACGAATTATATAAGGTCACCTACGTTTATAATAGGACGGGCGGTAAAGCCGCTATAATCCTTAAGCCTAGGCGTGATATTCTAGGAGGATATCCCTTCTCTATAGTTCTCGAGGTCCTAAGGGAGTTAGAACCGCACTTCTCCGACCCTAATAAGAAGAGGAAGGTTAAACGGCAGTATAACGACCTTATATAAGGTAACTAGCGTGCCGTAGACCTTATTATAACGGCTTAACTCTATACCGTTACCCTAGGTCTCGACTCCTCTCAACTACTTAAGGAGTTACCTAAGAAATTTAATTACTATATCAAGGACTTACTAGATTATCTCGGTTCTAAATTCTAGTCTTTCGAGGAAATAAAAGCGTATATTATTTAAATCGATAACGCTTATTATTATTCTCGTGAAGAGAGAGACCGTAGAAAGGAGACCGATTATCCTAGATGTTCGCTATTTAGGAAAACTTCCCTAGTTCCCGTTATCCCCGTAAAGTACTCTACTCCTTTCCGCCGCGTGGAACGTTCCCCTAAGGGCATACTTGGTATAACCGAAGGCCTTACCTATTATAACTATAGTACTAAGGGCTATACCTCCTATACCTGTCCTTAAAAGCCTACTCGCGATAGGAAAGTCAGCGCCTTCGAAGCTATATATAAATCTAAAGAGGAAGGCTATATCCTCTATAAATCTAGTACTTCTAGAGGTGACTCGGAGTCGGAAAACGAGAGACCCCTTCTAAAGTCACGGTAGGGGGTAAGATCTTATTACTATATAATATAGACTCTTTCTATAAAGAAGCTATCTTCACGAATTATCTATTCCTAGTCCCTAGTACCCTTAGCTATTAGGAAGATAAATACCAGCTCGATTTCCTAGTAGATACGGGAGCGACAGGTTATACTTTTATTAATAAGGCCCTTATACCGGTTATTTATAACGCGCTTAGTCTCGACCCTTTACTATTAGCTAAACCTAAGCGGATTCAGGGATTTAACGGGGTAGTTAGGAAGAAGCCTATAATACACGCTATCTACCCGACCCTTTAACTAGATAGTTATACCGAATCAACTTTACTAATACTTATAACCGACTTAGGTTCCTACTCAGCTATCCTAGGGAAGCCCTAGATGAAAAAGGCTGGCTACCTATTAGATATAAGAAATGATTCTATTATCTAGCCTAATAAGCTCGCTTCCACGCCTAAGTTAGAGGTAAGTAGACGCCTAACGGAAGTAGCTATATATACTATTCCGTTCACCCTGAAGTCGACTCTAAGTCCTGTTAAACCTAGTATAATATATATCCCGAAAGCTCTACCGAAGTTACTTCGTTATCCTACGCCGGAAAAAGAGGATGCTCCTTTTAATATATATAGTATTAGAGTATATACTTTTAGACTTTTAGCTAAGAGAGCGAAGTAAGATAGTACCCACGTTTTCGCTATATTTATAGAAGAGATAGATAATAAGCTAGCTCTCTACCGGAACCTATAAGTAGAGTTACTAGACCTGTCGTCCGTAGAAGCGTCTATAACTAATCTTGAGGACGTAAAGAAGACGTTACTAAAGGAATACTACGACTTCCTAGACGTATTTAACCGATTAGAAGCTAATAAACTACCCCCGTACTATCCTTCTAATTATAAGATTAAGATCGTTAGAAACTAATCTCCTTTATAAAGTCGAGCTTATAAGATTCGCCATTTAAGTTGACTAAGGTCAAGGAATACTTAACTAAAAACTTGTCTAAGGGTTTTATTACTCCTAGTCAAGCTTTATACTCGTCCCCCGTCCTATTCGCTCTAAAAGTAAACGGGGACTTACGTTTCTATATTAACTACCGTAAGCTAAACGCCTTAACTAAATGGAATTAATACCTCCTACCCTTAATCGACGAAGTTATCGGTAAGATTAGGGGATACTCGCACCTTATATAATTAGATATTATCTCAGCCTTTAATAAAATTAGAATAGACCCTAATAGTAAGGATTATACGACGTTTACTACGGCTTTAAGCTAGTATAAGTACCGAGTCCTCCCTTTTAGATTAATAAATAGCCCTAGTACTTTCTAGTAATATATTAACGATATATTATAGGAGTTTCTAAATAAATTCTACTAGGCCTACCTAGATAATATCTTTATCTATAGTAAATCTCGTTCTACGCACCGAAAGCACGTTAGATAAGTACTAGAATACCTCTATAAAGCCGGATTACAGGTAGATATTAAGAAGTATAAATTCGACGTTAAAGAGACGGTTTTCCTTGGTATTATAGTCTTAGGTGAAGGCCTTCGCATAGACCCTAAGAAGATCGAAGCTATAGTTAAATAGGCTGTCCTTATAAACCTTACTAAAACTTAGGCCTTTATAAGGTTCGCGAATTTCTATTAATATTTTATTTAAGAGTTTTTAAAGTTAGCTAAACCTCTTATTTATTTAACGAAAAAGGATATACCGTTTATCTAGAGCGAGGCTTGTCAAGCTACCTTCTAAGCCCTTAAAGATTATATGGTATTAGCCCTAGTACTTCGCCATTTTAACCCGAACCGCTAGTCGATCCTAGAGACGGACGCATCGGACTAGGTAACCGGCGGGATCCTATCCTAGTATAACGACGAAGGTGTTTTATATCCCGTGGCCTTCTATAATAAGAATATAGTCCTAGCCGAATATAACTATTATATTTATAATAAGGAACTTCTAGCGATTATTTAATACTTTAAATACTAGCGCCCTGAGTTAGAATATACGGATCTCCCTATTTAAATCTTTATAGATTATTAAGCCCTGAAGACCTTTATAAAGAATAAGTAGTTAACTCGCCGTTAGGCTTAATATCTAGATCTGCTTACTGAATTTAACTTCCAGATTATCTTCTAATCGGGCAAGTAGAATACTAAAGTAGATGCCTTGACTAGGAGGGCTAATTCCTGCCCCGTAGATAATTAGGATAAACGTTATAAATATTAATACTAGATAATCCTTACTCCCGACCGTGTTAAAATCCGCCTAGACGACGCCGAGGAAATATTATTTAATTAGGTATTAACCGCTAATAAAGCTAGTAATAACTTTTAAGAATTTATCCAAGCTATCTCTAAGGGCGAGAAGCGTTATAAAGGTATAGGTTTAGAAGATTATTAAGTAGTAGACGGGACCCTATTTAAGAAGGGACTCCTCTAGGTTCTAGAAGATTAACGTATTAAAGTAATTTAAGAAGTATATAATTAACTATCTACGGGTCACGTAGGCTTAGCCCGAACCCTAGATATACTTAAAAGACACTTCTACTAGCTAGGATACTTAAGCGACGTCCGCCGTTATATTTATAATTATCACCCCTATTAATAAAGTAAAGCACCTTATAATAAAGCTAATAGTCTCTTATAGCTATTACCTATCCCTAATTAACGCTAGTAAGATATCGCTATAGACTTTATTACAGGCTTGCCGGACTTAGAAGGCTATAATACTATCTATACCGTTATTAACCGTTTAATAAAGGAACGTTACTATATTCCCTACTACTAGGGCGACGGACGACTATTAGTAGAGGAGCTTATTTAGATTATAATCTGGAATATCTTCCGCCTTTATAAGCTTCCAAGCTCTATTATATTAGATTAAGACCCTAGGTTTATTTCCGATATATAGTAATTACTATGTTAATAACTTCGTATTAAAGCTAATATCTCCACCGCTTACTACCCGGAAATAGATAGATAAACTGAAAGGGCTAATTAAGACGTTAAGTAGGGGCTCCGGAAGTATATTATATATATATAGGACGACTAGGTAAAGTAGTTACCTATTATTAAATTCAGCGATAATAATAATACCTCTTCTACTAGCTTAATAACACCCTTCTATATAAATAAGGGATTCTACCCCCGCATGTCTTTCAGCCCCGATACTTCTATATACTCGTTAACTAGGGCTCGTCTAGAGGCGTTTAAGGCCGAGGATATAAGCTAACGTATATAGGAACTACTAGATTACGGCAGGTCTAACCTTAAAGTTACTTAGGAGCGAATAAAGGATTAAGTAGATAAATATCGGCGGGATATATCCTATAATATCGGCGACATGGTATAGGTTTTATTAAAGGATATAAAGACAAGCCGTCCATCTAAGTCCCTTAAGGACCGAATACTAGGCCCTTATAAAATCATTAAGAAGATTAGGATGTCCTACCGGCTAGAGCTTCCCCTAAGTATAAAACGAAGTAAAGGTTTCCACGTTTTAAAGCTACGACCTTTAGTAAACGATCCTTTACCTAGCTAAAAATACCCTCCACTAAATCTAGTAACTATCGACGACGAGAATGAAATCACCGTCGACGATATCCTATCTTCACGGCGTAAGCCCCGTACTTGATACCTATAGTTTAAGGTGAAATGGAAGGGCTATAACCGCGACGATAAATAGTACTACGTAGACGCTAGTAAGTTTAATAACGCTAAGGATATAGTAGAGGAATTCTATAAGCGTTACCTACGGATGGTCAAGTAATAGGTTTTATGGAAGTTTAATAGACGGGGCACGTTCTAATCGGCTCGGGACGAGCCTTTTCCAGAGGGGGGGGTAATGTTACGAGTCGACCCTGAGGTCATGCTAGTTATCATGGTTACGAGTATTACCTCCTAATGGGGTTAGCGTCTTGGCGGCGGCCATATGTTCTCTTGCTTGCTCTATAGATTTGTCTCCTTAGATTTATTCTCTTAGTCACCAAATCACCATGACTCGCTCTGGTTGCATCCTGACACCTAGATTCTAAATATAGTAGGTTCATCCGTAGGCTGTACACGTCGCTTAAGTGGAATAGGAATGACGTCTTGTCTTGGAGCGGTAGGCTGTATAATAGGTGAGGGCAGTCTAATTGCTAATAGGACGCTCCTAGATATGTGCTAAGATAATTCTATAATTTGGCTTCCCTAGTCTACGAAGTCTATCGAGATAACGCCGGGAGCTTATTATCGCCTAGATGAAAAGGGTAGAAGGTAGGCCGGAAGGGTATATCACAGTAGGTAATCGATGCGCACCGTTTGGAGCTGAGTGATTCGAGATTTGTTTGATAATGTTGTGCTATTTCCTCTTTAACGAACTAATCCAAGCCCTAGCGAATGCGTAGCTCGGCACGCGAATGCCGCCCAGCCCAACATCGCACAGCAGGATGCACTACAGATCGATCAATTACAGGTCTCAGACACAAATATCTTGTATGCCCATGAAGGAACAAATGGAACGGCGTTGGTAGAGCTGCACATTGGAATCACAGATGAAGCGTAAGGGTCGGGAATACCAATATCTTTTGATACCCAGCAATAACCTATCGTTCCTGAGGTAGCGGTCTCTGGCTCTGCTGGGTCGAAACATCACAAACGATATTGCTATCTGCACATGCATGCAATGGCCAGAGAAAAGCCACTCTTACGCTGTAGTCATATCTTGGCCTATGTTGAGAGATATACCATGCCGTCTTTCGATTGACAGCAATGACTGGAAATATATGTTGCGTTGCACGGACACTCGTACGGGATACCTCGCTTATTGGCATATTGCTCAACACTTCTACCACCCAAGTAGCTCACAGCCTTCGAGGCGAAGACCAGGCATACAGCTGTCGACACAACAGGATCCAGGCCCAGTAACTTCTTGTCTTCGGGAAAAGGTATGCCGCAGAAGCAACTAGCGTCCGAATCAACAGTACCGCAGTCTTGAGGACCGAAGCAATAGCTACCACACGTCGTGAAATTGTGTGACGCTGGGATGCTCTTGACAACTTGACTTGTGCCTGGCGGAGTCCGTGGTATGGGGCCTAGGACATCCGCAGGCCAAATCGAAGCACAGAATTGCAAGCCATCTGCACCACACGTCCCGGCAGCGTTTCCCAGCCGATTTTGAGGTGGTAACATCTGTCCCAGACTGGTCCCCGTATTGCCATCTGAACCCAATGTTTCGTATGTAATCGACCCGTCTTTATTATGCTGAATTACGTAACCTGGACAAAACTGCCAGACCTGCCTTAACGACGTTCGAAAGAGGCTTGTCGTGATATTCTCCCGAGCCGCTGATCCTGCTATACTACAGACACATCTGCTGCGACAGTATAGTCGTACTGCCCCGGATGCTAAGAAGTTACGCCACGTCCATTCTAGCCGTGGTGTGAATTCATCCGAAAACCACACCTGTCTTGTCTTGACGTTGTCAGGACCGGCATCACTCCAGTGGCAGTAACCGCCGGCGTTCGCGTTGCTATCAATCAATCATCAGCAAACACGCGCCTGCGAGAAGCTCAAGCTTCAGAAATAGAATACTCACGGATTGCCACCGGAGAAAGTGACGGCACACATCTCTTGCAGACTTCGGAAGTCGGAGGTTTGATATGGATGTATGAGCGGGAAAGGAGGAAGGTCTCCCGGACATTCGATGTTGTTTGCGGGATCCATACTCAGGTAAGTAAATGCTAATTCCTCGCCATATCTGGCATAGTCCCGTTGATCGGTCACCGCGACGATCTCCACCACAGCTAAGGGACTTGGATTATAACTACGATGCCAATGATATCCGGGCATTACTAGTAATCCTTTGATATTCGGACCTCCCGGGGGATCGGTGGGCAAGCGAGGAGTACTGACGTCCACTTTAAAAAGCCCTCCGCTTTCGTCAAGCCACGTTGGATCAAAATCGGTAAGTTCTTCTATCTCTACTGAGTAGGTCTGGTCGCCTGCCCATTCTGTCCGAGGGAAAGGGGCTGTAAGATATGGTGTTATCTTAGGCTGGAGCGCTGTGTTCGTGACACCGAAATTGCAGAAGCAGCGGTAGATGCATGCTGCCATAAGTCGAGGAGAATAGAGCACCTGACTCACAGAGGAGGTTTCATCATTGTCGAAGACGACTCGCGTATTTGACATGTTCTGGCCATCATAACGACACCGGCCACCGAGATGCTGGCCCGGGAGCCCGCCACCAAGCTGCGGATCTGCGCACAGTTGCTGCATGGTCGAACGGTTGGGGTCGAAGTCACCTTCTGAGGGCAAGGTCAGATCGTATTGTTCTCCAAGGCATGTTATGTCGGCTTCGGGCGGCAGTAATTGGGCGAAGAGGCTAGGTGATTGAGTCACGAGCAAGCCAAGGGCCAATTTAGATGGCGTTGAATGCAAGAATATCATAGCAAGTAGAGCGATGACAAGATATCTATTGTCGACAGCTGTAAGATTCAAATATACACCAAAGAGTAGTTGAGCATGAAACTGTCCGTGGCTCGTATCGCATAGCCATGTATCATGTTGACGCGCAGAGAGGACCAAGCGGCTGTAGAAATCATCGAAGCGCGCGATGAGCTCGTGAGTACCGTCGAACGAGGCTTACTCCACTGACGTGGGGAGCCTGTCCGCGGCTTATGGTGTCCTTTGGCCGCTTACTGCTCGTTCGTTTGTTCATCTACCTAGAGGGCTAATAACCACAAAGCGCGTATCCGGGCTGCTCGTTCTGCCTAAGCTAGCACCGCCAATATGGAAACCAGACACTGACGCCGAAAGGTCCATCAGGCTGATTGACAAGAGTAGACATTGCTATAGAGTCGAAGAGGGTATGGTTGGGATTCTATTGATCTTAAGGAGTATCATACCCGGCAGGGAACCACACGTGTACGTGAAATACTCTCAAACGTTTGATATACACTACAAAGAGGAGATTCATTTACAATCCTCTCGATGTGAGTCTGGTATAGTCATACTTAAAAAGTACATGAATGCCTGAAACTAGGTATATATCGCCGTAGTCCGTAGAGTCTGGGTTTTTTAGAGCACTAGACACCCTAAGCCCTTTTTTTTAATACTTTTTCTCAACGTTAGCTCAGCCTTATAAGGCAGATCCTAACCCTATCTAAGTAATATCTCTTAGTTTCTACTAGCTTCCTTTCTCGTAAATCCTAACTTCTAAAAATATCAACCTTATTTCTAGTATAAGAGGACGCGCTTTCTAGATACTTAGATATAAATGGTTAGATAAATTAATAGCTAAGAGGAGAGCGGGTATTACCTCGACTAGGTAATATATTACCTAGATCGGGTACCGTACTACCCCTACTTACCTAGCGCGCTTACTAAAGCGGCAGCGCCTAGGCGAGCCTCGAGTACTTTTAGGGCGCCGGAGGGGTCGAACAAATGATACTAGGACGGTCGTTCTAGTAGAAAGGGTCCAACGACCTTATCCTACTAGGTATCCTACTAGGATACTAGCTTATCTATGAACTTTACTCTAGGTAATACTCTTCTACATATAATATTACTACGTTAGGAGGATTCTAGTACTATTAGCGATTATAGATATTTTAGCGCTAAGGATATCGGTAGGTTAGGAGTATTAGCTAGGTAAACCTTAATTCTAGACGCGCTAAGCCCTTCTCAGGTAGCGTATATATTATTACCTACTAACACCCGTAATTTTCTAAGGTTAGATTTAGTCGATTCAGGTGATTTTCTCGCGGGGGTGACTTCCTAGATACCGTACGCACGGTAGTGGCGGTCGGTACCTACTGCGGGGAAGGGGAGCACGGCGTGCACGGTACGCCTAGTTATTAGCGTAGTACCATTAGCGCTATTCTTAATACGGCGAGATTTACGGCGAGATTTCCTTCTTACGAGATTTTTAGTTAGAAAAGCATCTACCTAGATCTTTAAAAATCGATCTTGTAGCCCGGATAATGTATATATGTACCCCGGGGTGCTTTATTTAAGGAAATCTATTGGTCAAGAATGTCTACAGATATCCACCCAGTATGATTTGTTCGACCCCCCAGGCGCCCTAAAAGTACGTTGGGGGCAGATTTTTATCGCCTTCAGGTGCCAAGTGTAGAATTTTCCTGCTCACACGATTTATACCAATATCTCGACACAGACGATGATAGTTACCAAAAACCTGGATCATCATCGTCACAAGCCAGGGCAAGAATCTATGAGAGCAGGAAGCCAGTCCGCCACAACGTTTGACGGGCCACATTCCACACAGCGATCCAGCTTATAAATGTATGAAGTCACTGGGCACGCTCACAATGCTACCTCTACGGGCTAAATGCTCTGCCCTGCATATTGGAAAACGGCATTCAGAGCTGCAGAGAAATGGAAGCTTGCACTTGCGGGTACGAACGTGATGATCATGTTGCACAGAATGTACCGTCTTTACCGAAACAGTCGACATACCTCACTGACGCCTATCTGCCTCATTGCAATGAGGATACCCCTGTTCAATAACATCTTCGTGAAGACATTCATGAAAGCGGTCCAATATTCCATCTCCTCGTATCAATGTGGTAGATCATCGAAAATCGTTGTTCCGGAGGAGCCAGTATCTACCGCCCAAACGCCTGCGCTATGCAAACATCTTTAGAGAATGCCATGGTATCATGCCTCGTTGTCCTGGCTATCAACTTCGTCCACTCTAGCTTCGAGTGTCATTCCGTCACTCGGAGAACGCTCGACCTTCTTCTCTACTCCATCCTCCAATACAGTAACCTCACCTGTTTTGCCCTCCCACCATGCCTCAACGCCCACCTTGAACTCGGCCATCGTGACCCCAAACATCTTCAGTAAGCTAGTCTGTCCGCTCCCCAGCTTCTCTCCTTCCCTACAAACAACAAAAGCGTCCTGAGCCTCTAGCATGACCTTCCCTTTCACAAGCTTCGTCGGTACTCCTAATTTTCTCAGATTGGGCTCTATCGAATGTGCAATTGGTACATCTTCCTCTTCTGGTATTTCACCGGCACGTGAGTAGACGATGCCAGGTGGTATACTGAATGACCGTGACGCAATGGTCCCAGCGCGAGCGTAGTCGGAGGGATTGAAGGAGGCGAAGTAGGCGACCATATCTTGCGGAGCGCGAGTAGAGAAGACTAGACCGATATTACCGTGGAGGTGAGGAGTCAGGAGCGAGGTTCCTGGGTAGGGTTCTGTGGCGGATGTGAGACCTAGGGCGACAGCCATCACCTTGGTTTTGCCAAAGAAGAGTCTGTGGGCTGGAGTGAGCCAAGCTACTTCAATGAGAATGTGGAGGCGAAGGAAATGAAGGCGGTAGAACGAAGTTACCTGCTATCGGACAGCTGATTTCGTACCTCTTTCAGGTAAGTATTCCGCATGTTGTGCACGCTGAAAACGTAGATGTAAGGATATTTGGGGATGCATTCTTGGATGTTGGCGTAGAGCCGGATAGTCAGCTCCTTGCCTTTCTTCTGGGTCTTGGAGAGGTGAACTACTTTCGCGCGCTTGGATTTCGGCATTATAGAATTACCTCAGTAGGTGTTGCACGGTGGATCTTTGCGCCTTGGAATAGACCGAGGGACGTACCAAATATCCTATTCTAGGGCTGAGTGGGCGCCAAGATTTCGCGCCAAGACCGTTGAGTTCATGCGCTGAAAATGGTACCTGGGAGTGAAAGTTGAAGAACATCTTCAAAGCACTGACGAGGAAAGGAGGTCTTACATTGTGTAGCAATTGGCCACGATGATTCTCCGAAGACCCTGACCCATTGCCCCAACATGCTCGGGTTCATGGACTATGTCCAGAACGCCTTCTATGAAGTATCCCGTTGGGATCGGGACAATTCATATGGAACATTGACAGCTACTTCGCGGAGTAAGGCACCTCCTGAATAATATCTCCCGAATTCGCTAAACAAAAGCAGATCTTCTTGACTTCGATACACCCAATGGCCTCCGCTTCCATGTCTCCTCACTCTCTTCCCCTAACTTCGCAACGTCGTACACCTTAGGTAGCGCTGGGCTTGTCGATGGCTCACTCTCGTACCTATACTCATCTCTACCACTCTCCAAACTTGCATCAAAAAGCCATGCCATCGATCTTCACCGTTTAGTGCCCGGCTACCGTCGACTGCAGGATTTGCGCCAGCCTGACGAGCCGTGGTGGTGGGAGATATGGCATCAAGGAAAACGTGTAGACAAAAGAGAAGCTTTGCTGTACGGTCGCCTCTTCCTTCCACGCTCAACGCTCGAAGCGCTCTATCTCCGCCGTCTTAGTCCCAAGACTCAGCTCAATGTCAAATGCGTCAGCGATTCCCGTCTTCCCAATGGCGGTACGATTCTTGCCCATCTTCAGCATGACGCTGCAAAACACAACACAGAGTACATCTTGAGCACCGATAGCGCCCTCTTCGGGGTTCGGGGATTGTATAATTTCGGGCCAGAGCCACCTCCCAGCACTCCTCCGTTTGAGGCTTCACCTGATCCCGCCATCTCGGCTACGAAGGAGCTAACTGCACTCTCTACAATACCAACCCCAACGCTGCCCCATGGTCGCTTCTCTGCTGGTGGTGAATTATACTATGGTCTTTTGAACAAGTCCGGTGGCATGTCGACTGGCTTGCGCTTTACTACTTTGCCGTCTCACACCGGCTTCCCGTATACCATGACTCTGACGTTGAGTCCTCTGATGGGCAATCTTAGCAGCACATATTCGGTGCTTGCTTCTCCTTTACTGGCGCTAAGCTCACGATTTGACTTCAATGTCTACTCTTACGAAAGTGAGTTGCAGATTGGTACTGAGTTATGGCGACGGAAATCAAAGCCATTCTTAGATGATCTAGATTGGGCGCGACGGAAAATGGGTCAAGAGCTTTCCAGCGACTCGTCAAGCAATCCGGATGACGATGGTATGGCCGGTTGTCTTAAAGCCCGTCTCGACCAGCGTGGGGGCCTGAGCTTGCTTTGGGAAGGCAGGGTGAAAGAGTTGCTGTACAGTTGCGGCGCCACCATTGATCTGAGGCATGGAGAAGACATGATCAGAGGATTTGGCTTTGAAGTACAGTATTCGTCTTGAATCGTGGTCGTCTGTGTCTCAGCTTACGATCCCCACTTGTTGTCGTTGCAACGCAATGACATTGTTCACGCGTTGACGCTCGTGGAAATTGCCTTGCAGGCGCTCGCCAAGAGATTTCGAAGACCGACGTAGTCACGCGTGGCTTGCGGTCCTCGCTGGCCGCGTCGGCTCAATCCACTACCTGGTCGTTGATTTTCCGGCGCAGGCTTGTCTGAGGCAGGGAAGACCGCTCTTGCGGCCATCAATCGCCTATCATGCAGCCGTTGCGACAGTGTTTCAACGAGATCTGGAACGTCGTCTCCGCCGTAGTCCAGGTCGATGCGTCCATGACGTTGGCAGCCTGCTCTACTACCTCCACCTGAACGTCGCTGAGCTGGCTGCCAAGGCCACCTCAATACCAATACGCCCCCACCCTCGCAACGCGATTATCCATATCTGCGGTGCCCAACTCACTATCGCTTTCTGTGCTCGACCACCCTTACGTCCGTCGACTTGGGCCGAGACGTCAGGCTTCGTGTTTTCTGCGTTGGGCTGGGGTGTGGTCCATGTCAGGCGGTATGAAAAGGCCGATGTAGATGATGCTTGGAGGTTCGTAGTGTGATCCCAGATTGAGTGATGGCGAAGGCTTAGGGAGTGATCTATGATCACTCCCAAAAAACCAATCTTACATGGTCATATCGGCCCGATCTTGTGGCTGTCTCGATCGGCATTGAGGTTCGCATCAACAAGCTGGGTGTTCAAACCTCACGCCACCTGATGTGAGAACGATGCCACAGCTTTTGTGCTCATTGGCACGCGGTCGGATAGTTGTAGTGACATCCATTTGATTGCGAGGGGCGCATCTACAGTGGTATTGGGAAGGGGAATGGCGATTGGGATTCGCTGACAATCAGAGGAGGTATATCACTAATGATAAACACAAGGTTTTGATGGTGACTATTGAACCAGTCACAAACCCTTCCCGGCACCGATGATGAAAATCTCTGCAAAGTCGAACCTGATGAAGGCGGAATGTCTCATAAAGTGGAGAATAAAAATGGCAGATCCAGGAACAGACGTTTTTATAATAACCTCATCCCCTCTCATCCATCTCCAACACCCCTTCACTATCCTCCCAACTCAGAGCCCGCACACGTATCACAGATAATACATCCTCTACATACCTTATAGTACCAGCCCCTAGACGCTTCGCTCCATCACTACCATTTGCCAAGACGTTACGCCACTTCTCTTCGCTCATTGTGTTGTGCGTGGCAATGAGGTTGCTGCAAAGTAGGATATATGTGATTGTAGGGATGGAAGATTGAGGAGAGGGGATGATGGATGATGAATGATGGCTGGAGGAGGATGGGGGAGGTGTGCCGAGCGATGCCATGTCGGCTGTTAGCCTGTTATGAAGCTGAGGTAGATGAGGTGAAAATAGACCTGGGTGGAATGGGCCGTGGGGATTATCCTTGGTAGTACGAATGGATTGGAAAGAGATAGAAGGTGAAACAAAGGTGCAGGTGAATTGAATCCAGTAAGCCGATTGAAGCCCTCCACGCGCACTTAGTGATACTGTATATTCGTCATACATCAGTACCAACGAACAAGATATCCCTCGGCGACGATCATGCCTGACACCGCCTCCATACTCCTTCTCAGGATTGCGCTCTACTTTTTGGTTGTTGAGGGTGAATTCAAGGATGTATAAAGAAGCTATCTGAGCTGGCGACATGACAAGACGAACACGACTCCAAGAGCTGTATGGCAGTAATCCATCTTATCCAATGTTGATCTATCGGATCAAGGAGAGATACGGCACGCAGCAGCCGTTCGTGGTACAGCCGATAAGAAAACGTATTCACATTGAGAGAAGAGGAATTCATCCCATCGTCCGTCCACGTTCGTCCGCTCTTCTGGAAAGGAAGCTTGAGTGACAACGATTCACATGGACAGCAAGGTACAGCCGTAGACGAGGGGATGCCGTCTCAGTCCCGAATCCTTTCCACGGTCAAACACGCCTTTCCCGCCCTCGGTAGTCTCTTCGGAATCCATGTAGTCCTCCTCACCGGTATGACCGGAATCAATCTCCTACTTGGCTATCCCCTTTAATCGACTGGATCACAACTCCAATCGTATTCCCGGACCGTCAAATAATGATAATCTTGCCAGATATCTTATAGGCTGAGAAGTTGGCAAGATAGGTTTCGCGTGATGATACGGCTTGAAAGATTCAGAATCTAGTTGTCTAGCTGGTGACATAACCTTCTTTCACTTGAGATCCCTCCTGAAGTTCCCGTTCTGTTGTGGCAGGCATGGCATGGCATCACAACTAGGACATCCAAGATGACATCTGCTTTCGGCCAACATCGCGAGGCTTTTCCCTTGATCTTGATGTACGCCGTTACTTCGCTCCTCAAAAACGCCCTTCGAAACTCCAACCAGCACAAGACCTCCTGTGATTTGCAAAAGAAAAGTTCTCGGGGCATCATCCGGTCCAACGGGTGATCTTCAGACAGATGTCTCCGTTTCAGGCCCATCGACGAAGCTAGAGCTTTGAGCAGCCTTCGAGGTGATCATCGGCGAGACCGTTCCCATGGCTATAATCTCTCCTCACTCAGTCCGGTATATAGTCGTAGTCTGTCAGATCATTCGAAGACTTCTGCTTTTCCTCGTCCGTCTTCTTCGGCGCCGTCTTGGGGGCGACTTTCTTCACTTCCTCCCACTTTGCCTTCCGCTCCTCCTCTTCCGCGTGCTCCTTGGCCTTCCATGCATCCTCCTCTTTCTCTTCATCTGACTTGGCATCTTCCTCAGCCTTCTCTTCTGCTGGTTCCTTGGCCGCTAGCTCTTCTTTCATCTCCTTCTCTTTGGCCGCTTCTGCTGCTTTCTTTGTCTCCAATTCCGCGTGTGCTTTCGCTTCGGCTTCCTCCTCTGCTTTCGCCTTGGCCAACATATCTTTCATTGAATCTGGCTCGGCTGTTGCTTCAATAGTGGCATTGAGCTCTTCCGTTTGGTCTTCAACATACTTAACTGAAGCAGGCTTGTCACTAGCTGCTTTCTCATATGAATCTTCCCCTGCTGTCTGACCATTTGACGGCTTCTCCTCTGTTGTATTGAGCGGTCTAGACGACGGCTGCACAGAGGTCACACTACTTGGTAACGAGTTGCTGACATGGGTTACGCTCGGCTGCTGCTCGTTCGCTTCTGTCATAACCTCCTTTTCATTCGCCTTCGCTGCTTCATGTACGGTCTTGGCAGCCTGCTTCTTTTTCTCCTCTTCATCCTGATTTTTCTTGGCTTCTTCTTTTGCCTTCGTTACATCATTTTCCTTCACTTGCTGCTCGTCGTCTATCGACGGAGACTGGGGAACCTTGTCATCATGATCCGTTTTCCAAGATCCCGTGAAGTAGTGATGGACCAAGGGCGTTCCACCTTGATGACCAGCACTAAAGGCATGAATAGGAAGGATAACCACCTCAGCTATTAGCCGTGGTTCGGTAATCTTTGTGAAGTTATGATACGTAACCTTCGAGTCACTAATACTTGAAGCATAATCATAAAAGGCCTGTGTAAGAGCAGATGAGCCAGAGACATCAAGAACATTTTGTACGGAGCAGGTCAAGCTCGATATCGGCTGCTGTTGCGAAGCGGCCAGATTTCTGATATTGTTCATCACACGCTTAACAAGAAACCACATAAACGGCTGGTTCGGCTTTGACATGATAGTCCAATTGACAAGCTCGAAGAGGTCTTGTCCACCCTTCGATGTTCTCCCATCTGGCCCACGCTCATTATCAACCTCAACGCCGAATAGGATACCACCACTGTCCTTGTATTGCGACGGTACCCAATTCTTTATAGGCTTCTCGCATCCCACGTCGAGATCGTTGTAGACACCACCATCCGCCAGCAGGATGAGGTACCTTATCAAATCAGCGCGCAAGATGTAATCCTTGATTTCGGAGTAAATCTGTTCAATCTCCGGATGGCTGCTGTGGAAGTGCTCTTTCACGTAGCTCTCCATCATCTCATCGGTCAAAACCTCGTGTTTGTACTCTGGATTCAAATCCGACCAGGTCTTCATATGCTGTCTTTCCTCATCACCAATCGCCACTACAGGCAATTTGCTCGTTTGCCATATTCTGTTGGTCCAATTCTGTCCGGTCGGGTTGTCGAAATGGATATCGGGGGAGGGAAGCGACTCCCTGTGGATAAAGTTTGCAGGTACACTGACCAAACGGCCCCAGTACGAATAGCTGATAACACATATGAAGACCCCCAGCACGGCAAGGGTCTTGAGCAAGCTGGACGGGCGAAATCCCATGGCTCCCAAGAATTGTTGAGATGATCGTGAGGAGGTCATGCCTACATAGTATCAGCGACCTTGAGGGTGCTCTTCGAACGATGGGGGAAGAAGGGAACGGGTCGGTCAACAGCGCTGGGCAATGCGCATCATCGTGGCATCTCACGGTTTTGGCGCCTGCAATATGCTTCGCGGCCATGCTAGCGTACTCCACATCCACATTTTTGGATGGTATTATAAGCGGTAGAATCACATGTTCGATCATGATTTTGTCCAATATTTTACCATGCCCTCTAGCATATACTTTAGCTCTATACTGTTTCATTACACCTTGTACTCTCATCTCCCTTCTATTGCAAGCAAAACTCGTCTATCTGACACCCGTGTTAAAGCCTAGGTCTAAGCATGAGCGTAGGGTGAAGTGACGATTCGGAATGAGAATAATAGGACAGCAAGCCAGTCCCAGGGTACTACACGAGAGACTGGCCAGTGAGACGCTGCCACCTTGATCGATCGATCAGGGGATGCGGCGATCCTGCGCCCTCTTCATATGGACAAGACGTGACGGAACAATGACCAATCATCTCAGTGGAACCTTGACGTCTTGAACGCCTTTCTTCAGCACGTCCTCCAGCTTCCATCGAGGTGGCTGAAAAAGAACGTCGCCTTGCATGCCACCCTTCTCCGTTCGCTTCCACTCCCTCTCCATCTCCACGGTGACTCCCTCCGGTAGTGGCTCTGCCCCACCAGCAATACCAGAAGAAAACTTGATCTGTAGAACATCGCCAACTGTATCACAGGCCTCAAGCAATCGGTCCAGATCATCCTTTGTATGCGCTGCAGACACACAGAATCTAGCTCTCGATGACACAAGAGGGGTTGCTGGATAGCCAACGACAACAACCGATATCTTGCGCTTTAACATCTCGTGTGAGAATGCTGGCATCTTGGCAGGATTGTAAAGAAGGACTGGAATGATTGGCGAATCATCATGTCCATAGACGATGAAACCAAGCCTTTTCAATCCGAGCCGGAGATATCGAGAGTTGAATGCAAGCCGTTGAAGACGCTCTTCGCCCTGCCCCGGAACAAATTCGCCGTTGATGATCCGCAGAGAAGAGGCGATCTGAGTAAGAACAGCAGGCGCCGGGGCTTCACCGTATAGAGATCCGGCATTGGTAAGGCGGAGCTTGTCAACGATCGCTTTGTCACCTGCAATGTAACCACCATTCGCACCGAATGACTTTGTGAGGGTTCCCATCAATATGTCAACCTCCGAGGGATTAATGCCGAAATAGTCACAGACGCCTTTACCCTTGGGACCGAGGGCTCCAATCGAATGTGCCTCGTCAACGAAGAGGTGGAACTTGTACCTTTTCTTTAGTGACACGATGCCAGGCAGGTTGCACATTGATCCTTCCATCGAATAAAGACCTTCAACAGCTACGAGGATCCTCTTCCAAGGTCTATGTGTTCGTGGTTGTCCTTGAGATATGACACTTCTCAAGACCCTTTCAAGGTCTTTGATATCATTGTGCTTGAACATTTCGATCATTGCCCCAGATAGGCGAGCACCAAAGCGAATTGATGCGTGGTTGAGCTCGTCAGAAATGACGAGACATCCTTTGCCGATCAGCGCAGGAAACGCACTCGCATTCGTCCCGAACCCCATAGAAAAGACCATCGCCGACTCTTTGCCAACAAATCGCGCTATCAGCTGCTCAACCTCAACATGAAGATCTGAGGTCCCAACGTCACCGCGCGAACTTGCTATAGTCAACCCGTACTTTTTGAGCGCTTCTTCGACGGCGTCGGCGCAGGGGCCTTCGGATTGGGCGAAGCCCAAGTAATTGTATGAGCTCATATTCAGAGTCTCGGTTGTTGTACCAGTAAATTTGAAGTGAAGATTGTGATCATCAGAGGTCCGATCAATGAGTGTAATGTATCTACCGGGCACTCCTGTAACAGGCCTGGCAAAGCAGTCGTTTATTCGCATCTTCAGGCGTCGGATGTAGAAGTTATCGAAATCGCTATTCAACGCTGCATAACCGTCATTGGCTTGCAAATGCCGATAGTCTTGTTTATGGAATTTCTTGCCGAAAAAATCTCGGACGTGTCCAAAAACAATCAGGATCAAGTAACTAAGATAGGTTGTAAGAAGGTAGTAGTACGGAGGCTCGTCCATGACTGGCTTAGGGAAGTCACCACCTTGATACCGACTTGTGTATTTGTGAGAGTGATGGCCCAATGGGCCGAATTGAGCATGTGCCTTTGCGATCCTGCGCGCTTCTGCCGGAGAAGGGGGTTGAAATAGTGTGGTAGGTGGCTCATCCATATTGGCGGAGTCCGCCCTGGCAGTAGACAACGAGATCGTTGGTAAAGACAATGATGGAGAGCTTATCTGTGGCGATGGCGAGTTTATGAGGGTCTGTTGCTGTGCGGCGGCAAGCAAGGCAGCTGTCGCAGTCTGCGTCTCGGCTTTCGATCTGGGCGAAGGAGCAAAGAGGCTGGTCAACTTCTTCATCCTTGGCGAGGACGCTCGCCGAGGCAGTTCATGGTTCTCGCTGTGCGTCGTTATCGTAGTTGTGATGGCTGAGGGAGAGGTATTTGCGAACGGGTTCAATGGCCTACGAGACATTGTGGGTGTCGTTCGCAGATTTACTGGCATGCGTTTTCGCCTGGTGGAGGAAAGCCAATGAAGACTTGGAGGGCTTCGAAATGTAGGATGGTGGTGGTTTTCGAGTGGTTGCAGAGGTTTAGGTTGCTTGGGAGTGAGCTGTGACTGTTGTGTCCTCGTGCAGGCGGTGTAGTGGGGCGAAGTAGTGGAGGATTAGTATTAGTGTATAGGGTGTAGCAGTGAATACGCGACAACGCAGCCCATGTGTAGTAGATTTCTCAATGATGTCGGCGGGTGATGGCAGAGGTTGGGAAAGTGTATGCCCGTCCGTACGTCGCATGCAAGTCCAATGTAGAGCTTCCCAGAGAGCAACGGTTGACAATCTTATGACAACTCGAATTGTCGTTATGCCAGTTTGATTGTTCGTTTGTCTCGGAAAAGATGAGGAGCGTTGTTGCTATTTGGATCTGTCCTTGGTACACCTGCACGCTTTCCGTGTCGTTCCGCTTCCAGAGAGTGGAATGTTGGTGAGATGTGTGGTGGCGCTTTCCGCAGTCAAATCCGCCTCCAGCCTCTCGCGTACTTGAGCAATGCAAAGACGAAGATCAATATCATGTACAGGTTCAATAAGGACAGTAGTGAGTGAGTCAGGAAAAGAAGGTGGAAGCTGTCAGCTTATTAAGAAAGCGGTCGCGAGTGGTTGGGAGATTACTTCTGGTAGGAGATTGGAAATTGCAGGGAAAAAGTCATCCATCAGCAAGATGGAAGATGCTTGCAGCTGCGAATAGCCCTAACGTCTTGGCAAGCTAAGGGGAGTCTTGGCAGTGGGCTCTCTGTCCGTCCGAGGGTCGGTTGCAAAAGTCCCTGCCGACTTCCTCCCAGATATTAGGCGAGAAAGTCGGCAGGGACTTTTGCAACCGACCCTCGGTCGCCCGTTATCGGGTCCCAGCTAGGAAGGGGTGAGTTTTTGTTCCGGTGGGGTCAGTGGAGGCTCCGCATAGGCGGTCGACTGGGGTCAAACAGCATATGCGACAACCTCCAAGTACAGGGTATATGGATAGCATATGCTAGGCATAGGCATCCGATACTAAGGAAGACATCCCTATCCCCGAGCCCGTATACTTATACTTAGCATATGCACTACCTACATGCTAGATACCTCCTTAACCTAATCTAGGGACAAACGCCTGTACTCGGCCTCTACACGGACTTCACATGGGGTGAAAACGCCTACGTTTCGCATATGCGGCGATCTGACCCCACCGGAAGAGCCCCTCGTCCCGTGGTCCCCTCCGAAGCGGAGTTTATCTCTCTCGTCATCTATGTAGCTCAGGTACCAAACATACATCTACACTTTATGTAAATCGAGCAGGCATCTCCACAGCTGTTGGGCGCCTTCAACCAAGATGGCTAACACACCAGAGCTGTTATGGATGCATAAAGATCCAACGTCGACACGCATTTTCCAATTCAAGAAACAGTTGGAAGTCAAGTACCGTGTTGACCTTCATGACTACGAAGACCTACGCAAATGGTCTATCTCACACATCAATCAGTTCTGGGAGGAGGTTTGGTATTTCACAGGCGTAAGGGCCTCGAAAACCTTTACCCGGGTACTGTTCACCACATCAGACAAAATGGCTTCATTTGATGGAGGACCTAGGCCGTAGACGAGAACGCGCCTATGTTCCCACGACCACCATTCTTTCAAGAGGTATGCGGTACCCAGAGTCACCTCCCCAAGTTCTCAGTACCATGCCTTGTCGTCGACCCAATTTCGGCGGTATTGCAATCAGTTTCGTCACTTCACTCCAACGTTGCTCAATGAAAAGGAAACTCGGGAGCATTGTCATCGCCTCTGTCGCTTTACCCAGACACTGCCTCCCCCAAAGGATCCTTCCGGGAGTGCTGCCATTGATACTGTCACTCTGCTTGAATCTTGCTGCTCAATAGCCGATCCTTTGGGGACTCTTATCCTCAGTTTTGTTACCATGCCTTAGGCTTTTGTATTCAAGAGGCGAACGCTGACTCCAACATGTCGTAGGCAAGGCTGAATTTTGCAGAAAACCTCCTCCATCCTAGCAGCAGTCCAAGAGATGATTCTTATGCTGTGATAGAAGCTAACGAACAGTCCAAGAACTATGTCACATGGAGTGAACTTCGAGAGAGGGTTCGGCAATGCTCCGTAGCGATGCGAGATCTAGGCGTCAAGGAAGGTGATCGCGTCGCTGGCTACGTGGCTAATCATTGCAATGCGCTGGTAGCTATGTTGGCCGCTACTTCCATCGGTGCGCTGTGGACTGCTATGTCTCCTGATACCGGTGCCCATGCTGTCCTGGACCGTATTCGACAAATCGAGCCCGTGGTGCTCTTTGCTGACAATGCCGTGATCTATAATGATAAAGTGCACGAGGTACATGGCAAATTAAAGGAGATCACTAAGGGGTTGCCTCAATTGAAAGCTTGCGTAGTCTTCGAGACGATTACTGGTCATGAAATAGATCTAGAGGATATCACCGTTGCCCTTGGCACAGCTTGCAGTCATAGCCATTTTGTGCAATCCGTTCCCAGAAACGCGAAGCTTGAATTCGAACAGTTGCCGCCTGACCATCCGATATATATCTTATACTCATCGGGAACCACGGGAAAGCCAAAGTGCATCGTTCACGGAGCAATTGGCACGTTGATACAGCACAAAAAGGAACATGATATTCACTGCGATATCCGAGTGGGAGACCGTCTTTTCTATTTCACAACCTGCACATGGATGATGTGGCATTGGCTTGTATCTGGCCTCGCGACAGGTGCTACGCTCATTCTTTATGATGGATCGCCGTTCAGACCACTCGATGCAGAAGGTAAGGGCGAATTAGCGATGCCTCGTCTAATCGATCAATTGGGTATCACCCATTTTGGCACGAGTGCCAAGTATCTTTCTCTCATGGAGCAGAAAGATGTCGCAGCGAACGGTACTGTGAATCTGAAGTCCTTGAAAGCTATATACAGCACCGGCAGTCCATTGGCCCCGTCAACTTTCCAGTACGTCTACCGCGCATTTGGTCCGGACATCAACCTCAGCAGCATCACAGGGGGTACAGACATTATCTCGCTATTCGGAGCACCTTCTCCAATTTGTCCGGTCTACGCAGGGGAGATTCAAGTTCGAGGTCTAGGTATGGCTGTAGAGGCTTGGGACTTCCAAGGCAAGGATGTCACGAACACTGGTGAACCGGGAGACCTCGTTTGTGTAAAACCTTTTCCTTGCCAGCCGGTCATGTTTTATGGTGCCGACGGGGACAGTATATACAAGAAGAGCTATTTTGAAACCTTTGGTTTGGGTGTTTGGCATCACGGCGACTTTGTCCGCTTAAACTCCAAGACTGGTGGGCTAATAATGTTGGGCCGGTACGTAGTCCTCGAAGCCACTGTTTCAGTATCGGTGGCGGGCTCACCGGGACAGCTGGGAACACTGACGCCTCTCTTCTGGCTGTCTTAATACCTACTGACGAACTTTCTTACTCAAAAACTAGTCTGAACATGCAATACTGATTTCGCTTTCTACACAGGAGTGATGGTGTTTTAAAGCCGGCAGGCGTCAGATTCGGCAGTGCGGAGATATATAATGTGATCATGGAGCATTTCCCAGACATCGAAGATACTCTCTGTATTGGGAGAAGACGCGAATTTGATACAGACGAGGTCGTCGTTCTTTTCGTAAAAATGGTTCAGGGTTCCACGTTCTCTAAGACCCTTGTGGAGAGAATCAAGGCAGTCATAAGAAACAAGCTTAGCGCAAGACATGTACCCGGCATCATTGATGAGTGCCCAGAGATCCCTGTCACTATCAATGGCAAGAAGTAAGTCTGCGTATAATCCGCCATTGGCGCGACAGAATTTGTACTCATGCACAACCCAGGGTTGAAGTTGCAGTCAAACAGATCTTGTGTGGCACCAACGTGAAGATATCTGCGTCGGTCGCGAACTCTAGCAGTCTCGATTGGTATCGACAGTGGAGTGCAGATAAGATCCGCTAATCATTAAGGTGAACCGGCATGTCTTCGCGATACCATCATCCACGACTGTCATGTGCGAAGGATCAAACTATCTCATCATTCTCAACGACGGATGCAGCAAATCGTGGGAAAAGTTACACGCCGTCGGGCCCCCCATTGAAAAGTTGTCATCAATAAGAGCTAGCCATAGTTGCCGGTACCAAATGGAAAGAGTAGGCCGTCCCTGAAATGCCTGCTATAGATGAGTCATGAGGCAGAAGTGGGAGGTGAGGGTATGCTAAGACCCACAGCAAACGTTATAGTCCTTCGGGCATAAGAAGAGGGCTTCGTGGTGATAGTGAGCGTGAGGTGTATAATGTACCGAAAGTTTATAGGAGAGCACGCCCGCCCTCCCCAATTGAATATTCAAAGCATGCCTAAATATTCTATAGACCTAAAGGTCCTCAATCAATTATTAATGATACATCGTGCATTTATCGATTGATTACATCCGTCTCCATGTGATACCCATGGTATAGGTGGTCAAACGTCATGAAAGCTGGTGTGCTTGTCTTTTGTCCTCAACTTAAGACCTTGTCGTCTAATTTTCACCAACCGTTCCATAGTGCCTTTGCACATGTCCGTGCTTATCAATTCCAGTTAAGCTGATCTTGAAGCGCAGAGAAGGATGTTTCATGTGCCATTGGAAGGCCGCAGGGCATCGAACCGCCCCTTCCCAAATTGGCTGTGCAACATGAGCGTGGAATTTCGCAATGTGTTCACTCCAGATGAACTGAGATAATCGAAGCAATGTCAGAGATCATCTCTTGAAGCAGCGATCACCATGGATCGTACCTTCAATGGCATCGTACAGAGCGGCATGAAGCATCATGAGCGGAAGCCAACCATACCCTTTGCCCATTCCACGAGACAGAAGCCTAGAAGGTCTGAACGGCATCCCACTGTTCTCTAGACACGAGCTGACATCCATTGAAGGTGGCCTCTCGCACTTCGTTTCATCAAGGGTGCCATTCACCGTGCCATCATTATCCAAGTTTCAGCACATGGCTTGTTCGCTGCCCTTATCGTATTCCTGGACCAGCATTTGGACGGGAGCTTGGGATTGCCGGCTAGCATTGTACGCACGTTTGGAATGGAGAGAAGAGGTCGAGTAGCAACTGATATGCATATACTACTAGATACCTAGTCTGTCCATCGTTGTCGGTCTGATGCTGGTACCTCCTCCAACAAAAGCACACCCAACTCCGCCGACTAACAAAATGTCCAGGTCTTCCGGAATCAAACCTCCTACAACCGCTTCTGGGATGGCCGTAATTATTTTACCGTGATCATAACCTCCGTTCGCAACCTCACCCGTTCCTTTCTTGCCTGTACCATACCCGACTCTACCAATAAGGTCACCATCACAGACTACGACAAGGCGGACACCGAGCGCGTGGTACGCATCCTAGTCGCCATCCTCTATGCTACTAAGAACCATCTACGAGCTGAATGGGGTGCCGAGATAATACCCGGTACAGCAATCAGCCACAATACGGGTGATTCGACACTCATACCAGAATACAGCGAATTGCTCCCGCATGGCTTGACAGGATTGAATGACAGAGGCGTGGGACTACCGCTCCAGTTGACATTCTTCGTGGAACAGTATATCAAGAGGTTCTTCAACAAGGGGGCGTTTCATGGGCCCCAAGCTTCACAAATGCAAGTGCAGTTGAATGTCCTGACTGATGCGTATGGAAGGATGGAGACAATTCGATTGACCGGCATTCCGGTGGCTCACTTGTGAGAATAATTGATGATGATCAATCCTCCGCAGCATTCACTAATCAACGCTATAGGATACATCAGAAGCAAGTCCTGGCTCTTTTTGGTGGCGTCCTGCCTTTCGCCCTCGTGGCCGAAATGAGCTGGTGGGCCGTGCCCATCGTCGTGCTCGTCATGTTCACGCTCTACGGAATCGATGGCATTGGAAGCCAACTCGAAGATCCGTTTGGTCACGACAGGAACGATATCAGGATGGATGCCATTGTTGAGGATATCAGGTCGGAGATCATGGTGCTGCTGGATGAGTGGAAGAGAGTGGGCGATGGCGGTGGTGAGATGTTCATGGGAAACCCGGCAACGCCTCAGAGGACGGAATTTGGAGGGAGGTACCGAGACGGAGCTCAGGCTTGACCAATGGTCAATTGAAGGCAAAAGAGCCTTCGTGTAGCATATATAGCCAAACCAGTCGATATCTACCAGTCTCATTCCCAACGCACAGAATGCTTCAATGCGAAGTTTGACCCGCTGTCGGAATGGCGGTGGTTCCTGCAGTGAAGCAGGAGGATTGACGCATACAGGGATTGAGAGGAAGAGGTGAAAAGAATGTGGAGAAGTCACTATTATGCGCATTTCATGGCGTACCACTTCTTCGCGAAGGTGCAAAAAGCACGGTCCTATACCTTCCGTCTTGCGGAATTACCCAGAAGGCTTCGAAAGTGAGTCTGTTCCTGTCCATGTGGGATGAATCGTCGTATTCTAGCCCTTCTCGTACGTCATGCTAGCTTGCAGTACTGTACATAATCGAAGGCTACCTAGGCATGTTCCTCCTTCAAGGCTCTAGCCGCCCTGCTGCAAAGAGCGGTTTCAGCTCTCACATTGAGCATCGATTCATGCTACTTGTTGTACGAAAAGAAGCATTGGTCGTATAAAGTCGCTACTGATAGCAAGACCCGGATAAGGGCGTACGCTACCAGCTGTCACTCACTTTACGGAGGGAATATACGGTTCAGATAGCAAGGATTATCCCATATCCTGGCAAGGCACTCGTTTCAGGGATTTCCACCAAGGTACAGCCGAAACGAGTGCCAAAGTCGCCAGGACGTGGGATAGGGCCGGCGTCCCTGATACAAGTATAAGAATTTTGCGGCCGAACAGACGGCTCGTAGCTGCTTCGACAAATGGGGTGGGAGAGAGGAACCTAGGTACATCAGTTGTATCGATTTGGCTGCCCATAGCGCTGATATGTTGACAGATCGATACGGTAGGGTTGCAGCGACAGTAACGCTATCAACTGCCAGAGCAGCGGTGGCGGCATAAGGCAGGTTGGGGGTCTCAATGGCGACTGGACTATGTTTGGTAGCGAAGTAACGGTGAGTGTGAGCACGGCTGGCGGATGGCGCAGCTGAGGCCGGGGATCCTTCAATGACAGACGGCTGGACCTTCTGATCCACAGGAACTGCTGCCTTCAGATTGACCAAACTTTGGGCTAGAGTAGCTGAAGATCCTATCGTCTACTCGGTCAGAACGGCCCAACCCAAGCCCGGAGAGTCGGGACGTCCTTTGTGATCCACCTAGACGGGTACTTCGACTGCTGCCAATACATTCTCCAGTACTCCGTCTGGGGTGACACCCTTCAGCATGGCTGATACGGCGTTCAAATCGCTCCCGTACTGCATGGAACGCTCAAAGTCCGCGGTAGTGATCTTGATCCGATGCCTGTATATTTTTCGAAATGTAAGCCCGATGATTGCGGGGGTGGCAAATGCATAGCCATGTATGCTGCTAAGGATCCTGTTCGGCATCAGATATTGCGGATTGGATATACGAGGACAAACAGTAGGCCCTACCGAGAGAGGAGCTCGAAGTGAGCAGTAGCACTTGGTGAAGCTCCAGTTCGAACAGCTCTGTTCAACCGCAGGAAGACTATGAGGTTGTGCAAATATGCCTTGCATTCAGCTGTGATTGTGACATCTTGGGCCAAATGTGTGATCATGAGAATGTCTTTGAAGGGGACGCGACGAGATGAACGTGTCGACGACAGGGAGGACGAGGCAGAGCGGTGAATTACGGAGGAAATGGACTCGTGGTCGTCTTGGAGCCAATCTGATGATTGTTCGAGATTGGAATAGCCTTCTTCGGGGTCGTGATAGTGGGAGAGGAATATATGGCTGTTCTGCAAGAGGTTATCACATTGTAAGGCGCATGAGACTATGACCCTTACCAGGTGCCCAACCAGCGCTGAGTCCGTCGGAGAGCCGAGAACGATCAAGAGAAATCGTTTGGGTGCGGTGTAAACGGCAGTATGCGTATAGATCCGTCGTGTGCGAAGGAGCTGAAGGTCAGATCAGTGCTTCATTCTCCACGCCAGATGGGAGATATGGGACTGCCGACCTCCAAAGCTTGTATTTGAACTTGTTCATCGGTCTTTGATAATCCCGTGATCAAGATCACGTTCGCTATCCTCCGCTCATGCAGTCCGCTGCTAGATCCATTGGGTTCTCTCATTGTTGGCAAGCGATCGTTGCCAGGACTGCTCTCCGAGTCGAGGCTCTATATATAGCTCTATTAGCACTCATGCAACCTTGTGCTCGAAGGATTCATAACAAGATTCGCAAGGTCCGGGCTCATGCCGCAGTGAAATTCAATTGGATGATCAGGGTTCTTGGGCAAGAGAAGACCTGTAGCAATGGATACATGAGTCACTGTATTGAGAAATCTCCAAAGACGTAACGAGTGTTCCAAGCTTCCATGCGATCCCAGAATCTGAGCGCCTGTCATATATCTTGTCAATGGGAAAAGCAAGCAACGACTGACACAGTGCGTTACACTTCAACGAAGATATATGTCATACATGTATACAAATCTGTTTCATACGACATCCTTTTCGATTCAAATTCTCTACCGTCTGGAGACATTTGCGAGGGAGGAGTAAGAGCTTTACCGACTGCAAGAGTAGAGGTTATAACGGCGAAGAGGGCAGAGCGACAAGAGGCTCCCCGTGACAATCATGAATAGACTGTAAGATCGAAGACCTACCTCATGCAACTGTAGCCCATCGTTCCTTTCTGGACTTTCCATATCTTCATTCGGGCCAGCATCAACAAGTATTCCATTAACGAAGTCTTCTACACTCGTACTCCCATTACAACCAATTTGGGCATAGGAAAGGCCAAAGACATCAGCCACAATCTGCCATCCGTCTCAGCATTCCTCGTGGGATAGAGACACTGGCGTCCTACAAGTTGGAGTTCCTGCTCTAGCGATTCCATATCATCTTGGTCTGTTTGTATGATGCAACTCTGGTCTGCCACAAGGCATAGTAGTATTGCAAGCTCAAGATCTGTGAGTTCTTGAACCCTCTCTACCAGTCTGGAAGACTCCATTGTAGCTTGCTTCAAGGTGGTTTTGTGGTTAAAACATGTTCATACTTGTTCTGAACCCAGCTTCTTGCCGAGCACTGCCCGTCTCCCTTATCACATCACCGACTGCAACAACATTGTGAAGCTAGTATCAGGACCTCTGACCCATTCATGATATGTCGTGGCGTAACTGGTAGATATGCAAGGTTGCGTGGATGTCAGTTCGCGACTCGAATGATCCAGGACCGGTGTGAGCCAAACTCAACCCTTACGATCCAAATGGGCTTTGGGGGCGATCTCTGAGCTGGGAGGCTGGGTCTCGGGCGTGATGCCCCCCGTTGTGCCGGTTGGGCCTCCCCTATCGCGTAGATCATTGGTGAATGGTGGGATGTAATCTGGCCCCCCGGGTGCCGAGGCTCCTAGAACTCATCCACGGGTCTGACGAAACAATCGCGACTAGGGTTCCCGTGTAAAGAGTTGAGTCTCGCCGCACGGGAGTGCGTTATTCAGGCCTCACCATTCTCGACATGCTCCAGCTGTGCGCTCACCCTATTCAGATCAATGTCAAAACCTACTGCTGAATGGGAGAGAGTCGGGGATCGTTTCTACCGCAAGACCAAGCTCTATGATGCTGTATTCGACCAAGACCTGGAACTTGAGAACTATGTGATAGCTGGGGCTCCATGTGCTGGAGCTATTGGTTGGCGTTTTAAACCATACGCTTATATACAGTGACTAATACTTCGCCAGCTCTCTACAGAGACGAAGACAAACTTCATGCCTATCGTGGATCCCAGGCTTCCAAATCCAGTATAGATATCTACAGCTGCGCTGGAAATCTCATCCATCGGCTCAATGTGGGTCGATCTACATCAAGGGCTGGATTGACCCGAGAAGCCACGACTGACCTTCCCAGTGGGACAAAGGTTCGATTCGAGGGCTAGGATGGTCCGAAGATGAAAAGCTCCTTGTTGTGACGAAAGAAGGCACGGTCAGATGCTATTACGACCTGCAAGGGGATTTTACACAATTCTCCCTTGGCAACGTATGTTTCGACGATGATAGAGTCATGCTCGAAAGCTGATCAACGAAGGGCTAGGGCGCTGAAGAGAATGGCGTGAAGGCGTGCCGCTTTTGGTCCCAAGGTTTTGTTGCCATTCTCTCAAACAATCATCTCATCGCTGTATCTCACTACAACGAGCCTCGACCAAAGCTCCTAGCAATTCCTCCTACCGATCTGGTGCATTCATGGACTGTGATTCCTCCAGCATACACTCTATCTCGCTCAGTGGAAGTCCTGCTTGCAATTGGACAGACGATTTACGTAGTCGACTCTACAGAGGCTGAAGATCGAGTTCTGCCCAATGGACCCTTCAAACATGTCAGTGTATCGCCAAATGGATTATATGTCTCCCTTTATACAGAAGATGGCAAGGTCTGGGTGATTACAAGCGACTTTCAAACCAAGATTGGAGAGTATGAATCCAAAGCCAAGACCATCCCAAAGGATGTTCAGTGGTGTGGCAATGACTCTGTCTTACTTGCTTGGGAGGACGAAGTCCACATGATCGGCCCAAATGGTGCCGTACTCAAGTGAGCAGCTCCCTAGTGTAGAATGCAAGCCTGCATGCTAACAGGATGTGCCGTATAGATACTACTACGATGGGTGGGTTCACCTGCTAGCCGATGTTGATGGTGTCCGTTTAATGACTAATGATGTGTGCGAATTCTTGCAAAAAGTCCCTGGTCCGCAATCTCATTAACTATATGTCTGAGGCCGTTACTGACATGACTATAGACTCTACCGAAGATGTCTTCAAGCTCGGATCAACGTCTCCAGCTTCTGTACTTCTGGATGCTATTGACCAGCTGGAGAAGAAGTCTCCCAAAGCTGATGAAAACATCCAACTAATCCGACCTAGCCTGCCTGACGCTGTAGCTGCCTGTGTTCAAGCCGCAGGCCAAGAGTATAGTACGCATTGGCAAAAGCAGTTGCTCAAGGCTGCTTCATTTGGCAAATCGGTACTGGACCTCTACAGTAGTGACGACTTCGTTGATATGTGCGAGAAGCTTCGCGTGCTCAACGCAGTGCGAGACTACCGCATTGGGCTACCCATATCGTTCGAACAATACGAACGTCTTACATCGGAGAAATTGATTCAGCGCCTCATAAACCGCCGAGAGTATTTGCTCGCAATTCGAGTATCGGACTATCTCCGCCTCCCAACCAACACAATTTACGTCCACTGGGCCTCGCAAAAAGTGCGCAATTCGTCCGCAGACGAAGACGCGATATGCAACGCTGTAGTCACAAAGCTCACCAACAAAAAGGGAATCTCCTTCGAGCAAATCGCTCGAGCGGCCTACGACGAAGGGCGCAGCCACCTAGCCACCGAACTTCTCAATCATGAGTCCCGCGCGGGGAGACAAGTACCCCTACTCCTTTCGATGTCAGAAGACGAGCTCGCCCTCGACAAGGCCATCGCTTCAGGCGACACCGACCTGGTTTTCTTCGTACTTTTACACCTCAAGAAAACCCTTCCACTCGCCTCCTTTTTCCGCCTACTCACTAACCGACCTCTTGCTACCGCTCTCGTCGAGTCCTCCGCCCGAGGCCAAGATCAATCTCTCCTCAAAGACCTTTACTATCAGGACGACCGCCGCCTTGACGGTGCGAATCTCTTGTTCTCGGAAGCCCTGGCGCAAAGTGCACCTCAAACAAAAACGGACAAGCTCAAACTCGCTTCAAAACTGTTGGCAGACAATACGAAAGACCCTACCGCTTCCCTCTACCATAAATCTTATCAGGAAGCCCAAGCTCTCATCCGCCTTCAAGCATCCCTTGACAACGATCTCCATGCTGGGGACAAGGTATACACAGGCCTTTCTCTAAATGCAACTCTGCACCGTCTTGTCCTTACTTCCCATGGAAAACGCGCCAACAAAATCGCTTCGGATTGCCGGGTCGCTGATAAAACATTCGCGTGGATACGTTTGCGTGCTCTGGTCGCAAAACGGGATTGGACAGAGCTCGAGGGAATCGCCAATAGGAACAAGAAAAGCAGTATTGGCTGGGAGCCGTACTACAATGAGATCCTGGGGGCGGGCAACACCAAATTGGCCGGTGGCGTCTTTGTGGCAAAGTGTACGGCTTTGAGTTCGAGGGAGAGGAGCGAAATGTGGGTTAAGTGTGGGATGATCACGAAGGCTGGGGAGGAGCTTGCGAAGGCGAAAGATGTGGAAGGGCTGGAGGGGTTGAGGGGACGGGCGACCGGGAGTGGCGTGGCTGAGATCGATAGGATGCTGAGCCAGTTGAGACCGAAGCGGTAATACAGAATGCTCGTGCACGGTGAGGGTGGAGTGGATGGAGCATGTCGAGCTGGTTTTAAGACTTTCCAGTGAGTACATATGTATCCGACTACCTACAGACTTACGCCCCAGCGCCCTGCTGTAAGTTCATGGCTCTTCAACGTTCGAAACCCAGAAGTGGTATCCTACTCGCCGTATCGCCCGTTCCCATCATCAAAAAGCAAGCCTTCATGGGTATTCAACAGGGACAGTATCAATCAGTAAGCCCTAATTCCTCCCAGGGTGGGCCTCTGCGTTTTCTTTCCCAAGCCAAATCGTTCATGATCGTCAGCCACCTTCCTCCTAAAAAGCCCCAGATCCTTCAACAATTCTTCCATATGCGCCTGCATCTCCTGTGCCTCCGATTCCGTCCTGTTGTCGTGCGGTGGGGTCTGATATCCCTCGTCTTCGTCGAAGACCTCGGGAGTGATCTGCCGCTTTCCATTCTCTCGATTGGCTTCTTGGCCATCGAAACATTGATGCTTGAGTTCGTCTTGTGTCACGGTTTCCGTTTGTGCTTCCGGTGAGGGTGTAACGGCGATGGGATTGGGAATGCTCTCTACAGCGAGTTTGAGGTGCAGGCGCAAAGCTTCGTTTTGTTCGACGAGCTGACGGATCTTGCTCTCGCCCACCAGCCGCTCTTCTTCCATCATCCGCTGCATTCGCTCGACTTTGGATTGATACTCTTCTAACTTGTCGTCTCTTGCGCCGACGCTCTTATCTACAGCAGCCATGGCTTCTCTGCCCCTATTCATGCGCTCGCCTGCGGCCTGATTGGCAAGCGATACTTGCACTTGCAGTTCGCGAATTGTGTTCTGCATATCTAATATTTGAGCATCTCTCTCTGCAGCTGAGACGGAATCTTGATTGACAATGGCGCGGGTTCGTATGTGTTTCGCTTGGTCTGCGTAGCGAAGGGTGGAGAGCGTTTCGTCATAGTCGGAGGGTGCTATGCAGGCAATCATTGCTGTCTTACTGTTTCCACCCAGGCTGTCCTTGAGCAGCCAGGTAAGTATCGAATCCCGATAAGGAACTACGTCTTTACTGCGGGTCTTCCCTCCGTTATGAACGCGGCCGTGTCGGGGATCTGCTAGAGCGGCTATGACACGTCCTAGGGTCGTGAGCGATTTGTTGATATTACTCCCTTCTCGCAGACGGGCACCGGTCGCTTCCGTGGCTTTCGCGCGCTCGCTACCAGCAAGATCGACGAGACGGATGCGAGCTAAGCGCTCAGTGGTGCTGTCTGTGGAGAGGTCGTGATGTATCTGCTTGAGCATGATAGTGAAGACGGCGTGAGAGCGGGAAGAGGTATCATTCATTTTTGTGGATGCTGTGGTACGGCTGGCGTCTCCCATACGCATATAGCGAAGGAGCTCAGCGTAATTCTTGACGGGGACATCGGTCAAGTCCTTGACGTAAGGCCCTTCTGTTGGCGATTCACGAATCTTGAGATAGTATGGATGCTTCTCTGAGCATTGGTTGGGGGGAGCCAGAAGATCACGAACATGCTCGTTGTAAACTTCAAAGTAAGAGACGCGAACGGTGTAAGATATATGGGGGGATCCGCTGGATTCGATGCGTTCGAAAAGATCCTCGCATGTCCGAGGAATGAGTCCTGGTTGGGTAGGTGTGCCCATCATTGTGTAAGATTTCCCTGACCCTGTCTGACCATAGGCAAAGATACAAGTGTGATAGCCCTCAAAATTGTGGTCCAGAAACTCCTCCCCAAGCGCGTTGTAGATGTCTTCCTGATGAGCATAGTGTTCGTCTTTCGTATCGTGGGACCAGAATGAGTTATCAAATGTGAACTTTTTCTCGTCCACGATCTTCCGGCTTTGAGTACGCGAATTGGCGGCGTCTGTAGTGTTGGGTATGAGGAGCTTTGTGTTTTGCCCATCTGGACTCATCTCTACCAAACACTCTGCGCCTCGCTCGACCTCTGTAAAGCTGTTAGTTGTAATCCTTGCAGAAATAAATGACTAGTATACCTCGAGGCAGGAAGCCTCTGACCCGGACTACCACCCTTACATTTCCTCCTCCATTATCTGGCGTAGTTCTACCCATTGGCACCAGCTCCGATTCTCTCGAGCGCAAGGAAGGAGTCGATGCAGAAGACTTAAGCTGCCGCACCTCAATAGCAACACCAGGGAAGCCACGAGGGTCTAGCGCCATGTCTTGCAATCGAGATGCAATGTCGCGAAAGATCAGACGGTACCGTAATCGCTGCAAAGCATACATTCACAGCTCGGATAGAATCGTAAACACAGCGGGTGATCTCCGGCAAGGATCTGTCGCCAGGCGCGCCGCGCGATCATGAGTTCCTTAGGTACCATAGAAATTTTCTCAACAGTGCAAGGGGCAAATGTATGGGCTTGTCGTGGCTTCGATTGCTGAATAGGCTGGAAGGGATGGGGAGCCACGGTGCGGCAGAGCTCGAATGTCAACAAAGGCAACAGCCGCACATGCAGGGTTCTTCCTTGCGGCGTTCATCAGTAGCAAAAGCACCTCCATCATTGTTCCATCCCACACATTGCGGAGCTTTCCCTGCAAGTACATGTGATCCTGTCCGTTCTTGCGATGGTGATCTCGCTTCAAATATATGTATTTTACGGTCCTACAATCACGCACCCATCAAGCAGACCCAGCTTCATTAAATGACCAAAGTACTACTACCGCATCAAGTGGGCCAGAGAAGACCACTCCTTCATGCAGTCTACACGTACTCTCACCACGTGGGTGCTTGTCGAGATCGTCCGATGTGACCGCTAACAATTCTGCAACAAGCTGTAAGACAGGGGATCGGTACGTTATGGTTGAGGGTCTGTGACTGTGAGATCTTCGCTCCATATCGCCATTTTACTTGCTATACTACATGGAGAACACCTGCCAAATGTCCTTCTTGCCAGTCGTCGAGAACTGGACCGAGCGCCCAAACGCCCCATTATGCTCCTTTTCACTTCAAAGTTTTCATGCAGTGACCCGTCTTAATTGGGCAACAGCTACCGGCCGCCAAGCTTCTCAGTAGTGAATTCCCAGAGCTGACGGATCAGGGTATCCGGAAGGGTGTAAAGATCGACCTGGAACTCGCCTTCTACAATGAAAATTAGAGCTTTGGTTCAGCGTAGGAGTATGAGCGATGCAACTTACGCTCCACATCGTTCTTGGTCCAAGAGTCAGCGGTCTTATTATCGTGGATCATCTGCACCACAAGCAGCAGGTCGTCCTCATTCACGCGCTGTAGATTCTCGGCTAACTTCTCCATATCTACCTACTCAGGCAATACGAGTCAGTGCTCAACCATCATCATCATTATACGCAAAGATAGGCGCACCCCTTTGTCAGGACGCTTCTTCTTCTTGGCCGACTCGTCGCGGCCTTTGACCCCATTCGCTTCGCCTGGTACCGGACCTGACTCCTTCAGGAGGCTTAGAAGAGCTGGCTTCGGGTTCTTGAAGGTCTAGCAACCAGGAGGCGTATCAGTATACGATTTAACGCGTTTGGCACTGGATCGGAAGATTCACGATGGTGTGCTTGCTCTCATAATGCTCGCTTTGAAAGTTGAGGTCATGCGCTATAACTTGATCCCCTGACTTGTCACTGGTAATGAAAGCAATGTTCATATCGAATTCCCCCCATCCTTCCTCGGAGATCTTGAAAGGTGCACGCTTGAACGCTGTGTAGAGTGTGCATCAGTCCAGGCTCAACCATACCCTGCATCTGATTTGTACCTACTCTGAACCTGACGCTCGTTGAATGTTTCGTGGAGAGTATAGACGACTTTCTCAAAGCAGGTAGCTGGGAGTTCTTCGCCATGAGGGCCGACAAGGTAAATCTCGATGCTCCAATTGCGCAGGGGCATCTCCTCTGCTACATTGCCACTATGGGAGAGGAGTGAGCGATGAGTGAATTATGTGATACGGATCAAGATTGAGATTGACGTACACAACGCGCTGCTTGGTGACAAACTTTATCTGGCGTTTGACCTGTGTAGTGGATAGTGAGCTTGGATTCCTGATGAGTGAGAGGAAACCTGAAGTAGCGGTGGGCGAAAGCTAAGGTGAACTTTACCTCAGGCATAATTGCGAATGAGTATGCCCGTTCTGTGAAAAGGTGGTGGATGTGTTACGGGGTGTGTGCGACAACCGATTTCAATATGTCGAGAAGCCGAGAAGTCAAGCTTGTCGCCCATCACGCTCGACATCTTTCGGGAGCGGTTCGGGCCGGCGGCTAGAAGCGTTAGCTCCCAGCCTTAGGTACTCAACCTAAGTACTCCACCTCTTAGTATCAGTTCATACATTCTCTTTACACAATCTCCTTAGCTGATACTTTAGACTTCAGCAGTATGGAGGTCCTTCCTATGAACCTATGGTAGAGCTAGCTAAATAACCAAGGCATAGTTATCTAAACCATTTCGTCAAGCCTTTACGTCCCTTTCTCCATCCGTGATTTCGGTTGACAAAGGCAATACTATGTAGGATCGATCTACCGCCACTTGAGAAAGCTATGACCCTCTATGGAAAAGGATGGGTACGATCTTCACGCTTGTTACTGCGCTTCAAGATTTCAGATTCCGTGAGGATGTAATAAAGACACTGAAGCAAGACTCAGCAAAGGAACGGACATCAGATATAATCAATTGATGCCGCTGCAATGAACACACTGTCTCATACCATCCTTATGGAATATCTTATTCTGCAAGTCAGCATAGACTGTCATCGATAGCTAGGACATGCTTGGCCGGTGTGATTACTGTGCACGGACTATCTCCATATGTGCGTTCACATTTGAGTCCAAGCTAGCCTTGACCATGCTTGTGATGCGGCAACCTAAAGTATTGGACCCATACCTTAGCGAGTTTCTTAGTACGTGATAGACCATAGTTTTATCGTCTACAAACCATAACGTCTACTAAACGTTTATTAAAAAAACTCTGCCTTTAAGCGGAGTTATAATATATACGTAGCGCAATATAAACGGTTTATATAAGATAGACGTCTATCATTTATTTTAGTAACTAGTAGTATAAAACTAAGCTACTATAATATACCTAATATAGTCGTACTATAGTTATATATAGTAAACGGTTCGATTATATAGGTTATAGTTATACTATAGTAGACTATTACTATAATATATCTAATATAGTCGCTAGATAGTTACACGTAGTAAACGAGTTATTATATATATAATATAGATATTATAGAGCGCTATTAAACCTATATATTACTTAAAAGATACTAAAAAGCTATTTATAACTAAACCTATAGTAAATCCTAATAGTAATCCTAACTAATCTACCTTCTTTATAATCCTACTAAGCCTAATAAATCCTTTATAATCTATCTTACTAAGCCTAAGGAACCCTCTATAATCTATCCTACTAAGCTCGACGAACCCTCTATAATCTATCCTACTAAGCCTAATAAACCCTTTATAATCTATCCTACTAAGCCTGACGAATCTTTATAAGTACCTTATATCCTATAAAATTAGTAATAATACTTATTTATCTTCTACCTCTATTCCCTCCTTATATCTAACTTTTATACTACTATTACTTTACTGTAACTAGAGTTTATAACCCTATTTAGATTTAGTAATAAGGATTAAATAAGGTCTAGAATAGTTAACCCTAGGAAGGCTAATAATATATATATACTAGGATATACTATATATAGGAACCTCTAGAATTAGATTAAGATTAATTATATCTTTTACTACCGCGACTTTAAAGAAAAGTCTTAGGCTAATATAAATTAAAATTTATATAATAAAAAGGCCTTTAATATATCTTATAAAGCTAGTATAGAAGCGGATATAGTCCCTAAAAGAGAATATAAAGTACTTCTCCTTAAACCTAGGAAATTTTAATATAAATAGCTTCTAAATATCTATTATAATTATATCTAAAGGTAAAGCTAATTTATTAATACTACTAAAAGCTTTAAAATCTAAAATATATAATATTTATTATATTATAATCCCGCGCGAAGGCTACTCTTAGTTATATCTTAAAGGATAGAGTTATTAATATATTAGAAGGGTAGCTTAGGACTTTTAGGATCTCTTTATAATACTTTTTTATTAATTAACTAGTTATAGTAACCTTATAAAGTATATTATCTAATTAGAGATTTAGTTTATTATTATAAATTTTATTAAAATTAATAAATAATAATTAGAGCGAGTCTTATTTAGATCTTAAAAGTAGTATATGAAAAAGGGTAGGGTATTTATAGTAGAGATCTTTTATAATTAAGGTAATTTATAGCTCTTCTACCTCCTATATATCTATTAGAATTAATCTAAGACTTTAATATAGCTACTTATATTTAAGTAGTAGTTTTTTAACTTAGATATAGTTTATTTAGTAGATAACCTTCTTAAACTACTTATAAAGTATTATAATAAAGGATTTAGCGAGTAAGTAGTAATAGAGGGTTAGGGTATAAACTTACTTATACTTATCTTCCCTAATAAGGATATTAATATTACTTAGCATACTATACTCTATTATAATAGCTTTATAATAGAGCGTAGTATATATATTAGGCTATCTCTAATTATTCCTAAATTCTTATACCTTCTAAGATTATAGACTATTAATAATACCTTTAATTAATAAGACTACTAAGCTTACGCGTCTATCCTACCGTACTAGTATTACTAAGTAAGACCTTAGGTTTAAATTTATAGTAGTAGCTACTATACTAAGTAATATCTAGTATTCTCTTCTAACTTCCTTAATTATACTTATTAAATAATCTCTTTATTTTAGGTTATCTATTATAAGTAGGGATATACTTCTAGTAATAAATCTAAATACTTATATAATAGTCTTAGTTATAATAAACCTACTAACTCTTATTATAAGCTAATATTATATAGTTATAAGGTAAAGTAGTTATATATAGTCTTCCTATAACTAGTACTAGAGAAGTACTAGGATAATAATAATCTATCTTATATATTTTAATAGATTATAACTTTTTAGATAATAAAGAGGTAATTAAATCTATATATAACCTAGTATAAATAGCTATTACCTTATTATAGTAGTATATAATTAAGCTTCTATTATAGTTAGTATATTCTTAAGTAGTAGCTAATAGAGTTATTTATAGAGACTAGAATATTTAGAATATACTAGATTACTTAGCCTAGTAATAATAATATTAAGGGCTAGAAATAACCTTAATAGAGCCGGCTTCTCTAATACTAGGCCCTACTAGGTGGTAAATTTTTCCCTTTTTATAGTAGAATATAATATATTTATCTTATGTTATTACTAGAGAGCCTAATAGTAAAAGCGCCTATTCTTTATAAAGTTATATTCTAGGTCCCCCTAACTCTTATTTAAGATTAGGTAGAAGTAGTAATTAAGAGTTATACGCTACGATTTAAAGCCTCTATTTACCTGTTATTATAGTATATCCCTAGTAGTATATAAGGGAAAGATATAAACTTAAGTTAATTCTAGTAACTTTAATATAATTCCTTAATCTAGCTAATATAAAGCTTAAAGAGTATTAAGTATATTATTTAAGTTACTAGTATAAGGTCCTAGGGTTAGGGGGAAGATATTAACCCGCCGTAGCCGCTTATTAAAACTAAATAATATAAGTATTAAGTAGACTCCTATTAGACTCCTATATAAGTTATAGTAGAGTCTAAAACTATTAAGGAATAAAAGGTAAAGTAAAGAGAGATACTTAATACCTTTACTAGTATTAAAGGAATTATAAAAGTATTTATAACTATAAATCTTAAGTTTAAGTTTAACTCTATAAGGGGCTAAAATTATAAGAGGTTATAACTAGCCTTTCCTATTTATTAATAAGTAATAGATTAGCTACTTTATTAATATAGGTTATAGTAAGAGCTTATTCTTATAATATATTATAATATTAGACTAGTAGCGTATAATATTATATAAACTTAGAAAAGAGAACTCTAGCCGTAGTATAACCTTATACTAGCTAAATTCCTAAGTCTTATAAAATAATACTAGGAGCTTATAGTTCTAGTAAGTATACTAGATTTTTACCTTTAGAGTACTACGCTCTATTATAAGAATATTATTATACTAGTTAAAGCCTACTTTAATAACGCGGCTAAGGTATTATATATTATAATTAATATTAGTATATCTATATATTACCTAATCTAAGGGGAATAATAGTTTACTATTATAATAACGCGTAAACGCCCCTAATATAGTTTTAATTAATATAATCTAAGCTATTAATTACTAAAGCTTTATAGGATAAGTCTTAAACTTATTAAAGTCAAAGTATATTTTCTTAATAAGTCTAGATTAGAGAATTTACTAGAAGAGATTAATAGAGTTAAAAAAGTAGAGGTATTCTTTTAATTTATTTATAGTTATCTAGTTCTTCTACTATTTTATAAGTAATAGTATTTTACTAGTATTTAATTATAAGAGTAATCGCCGTAGTTAAAGTTATAGTAACTAGCCCATTATCCTTCGTTATAAAGGAGTATAGCTAGTAGGTAGCTATTAGAGTATAAGATAAGGCTCTAACCTCTATAGAATCTCCCTTAGGCTTAAATATTATATCCGCGATATACTAGCCTCTTTATACTAAAGTCTAAGAGCTAGAATAAAAGGCTTAGGATCTTTATTTTAAATACGAGGTTATAGTAACACTTTAGAAGTCTCTTATAATAGGTAGCGTAATTAAGGTAGTAGTATAGAATTAAAAGCTAGGATAGTATAATCTATTACTAATTCTACTTAGTTATTAATAATATCCTAATTAAATTTAATTATAGGGAGTATATTATCTTTATCTTCTAGTAATAGTCCTAGACTATTATATTAGTCTACTTATTAAATATCCTCTAAGTTAATATTAATAGGTAGCTTAACCGCCCTATCCTCTATTTTACCGTTAGATATATTAGCTTTATAAATTCTAGACTTAATATTATCTAGGTCCTTTATAGTAAATATTAGCTAGTTATAAATATATTATATATTATAAGGTAACTTATAATAGTACTACCTTAGTTATCTAGCTAATTAAGATTAGGTAATAATAGTAAATTTAAGTAGGTAGGCCTTAGGCGCTTAATCTAGGGATAACTTCTCGCTAGGATTAGTAATTTAGGTATAATATAATCTACGCGCCTTATAATATAACTACTATAATATAGTCTTAGCTTTTATATAATATTATAACTACTACGGTAATTTAGGTTATATATTTATTATCTAGTATAGGGAGCTAATAACACGCGGAGTTATATAATTAGCCTTATATAAACTCTATAAATAATTATTATATCTACTACTACTACTATAACCCTTAATTCCACCTAAGTTCCTTACTAACTACCGCCCTTATAATACTTATTAGTAGAGGTTATAGTAGCTATAAAGCTACTAATATAGTATCTAAGAACTCCTCTTAATCTATAATAATATTATAGCCTAACTTAACTATAATTTTAACCTTACTAAATACCTCCCTACCTAATATCTTATATACTATAAACCCGGATAACCCTAAGACTCCTCCCTCCTCTTTAGATACTAGTCCCGTAGACTCCCTAACGTTATAATAAAAGCTTACTTTAGTAAATTAAAGCCCTAAAAAGAGAAAATATAAGAGGACTATTAAAGATATTAGAGAGGTTAATAGAGATAGTAATAAGGATAGAGAATAGTAGTATAAGCTTAATTAGCTTATCTACTAGAATTACTTTCTATACTTTATTAATATATTATAAGAGAGCGTCGCCTAAGACGCTTATAATAGTACTTTTAATATTAACTTAGATCTTAAGTAAGGAACCTACTTAAAGATTTTTAATATTGTTAAAGGGTATAAAAATAGGTTACTTAGCTATATAAAGGTATATATATCTTATACCGCGCTTTATACTTAACTTATAATAATAGGAATATATTAAGGAGATAGTAGAAGCCCTAGAATATATAATATTTAAAATACTTTATAAGACTCACCCCCTACTCCTAGACTTCTTCTTAAAGATATTTATGCTAGGTAGCTTCTTTACTATTTAGAGATATATAGAAGGATATATAAATTATAAAGGGAGTAGGGAGCTAGGATAGTACTATATTAAAGGTTAGCTCCTTATTCTATTATAAGGTAATCTAATTTATTCTAATATTAGGGTATAACTATCTATATTAATCTAGCTATTAAAGTTAAGTTATATTTAGATATTATTAAAACTAGTATAAGTATTTTAGATATAAGAGATTATCTATTAAGGTTCTATAATTAGATCCTAGTATATCCTAATTTTAAGGATATTAATAAGAGTAACTTTAAGGAGCTTAATAAATACTACTATAACTTATATAATATACCTATAAAGAAGAATAAGTATATTCTTAAGGAGTACTTTATATTTATAGGGGTACTACCTCTAAAGAAGAAGTAGGTATTAGAGTTTACTATATTAATAGGTAGTAAAGAGGTAGAAAGCGGAGCTAATAATAATAATAAGTAAGTAAGAGGATAGAAATAGTCACTTCTATATATAATTTAATAGTAGTATAATCTCTATAAAATATTCTATAATTTCTAGCTAATACCCTAGTATACTCTACCTTATACCTTTTACTATATCTATTATATCTATCTTACTCTTATACCTTAGCTATCTATTAAGACTTTATAATATATAGGTAGGTAATTAAGCTTATTTCTTATACCTTAAACTCTATTAATACTTATATTATTTATTATCTAATAATAAGATATCTAATAATAACTTATTTACTACTCCTATCTATTATTTACTCTTTCTAGTTATATAGCCTTATTATAAGGGTTATTATTATCTTCTAAGTTTATTTCTACTTTACCTCCTTTATTTTTTACCCTAATTTTCTTCTTCTTTAATACTATCCTTAGCTTAAATACTATCTTCTTTATCCCTCTCTTATAGCTCTTACCTTACTCCTTACTTATAATAATACCTAATAAGTGTTTACTACTCTCTAATAATACTATTATAATAGCTTTAAAGAAGCTAAAGACCTAGGTAGCTTTAAATAGTAAAGAGAGTAATACTACCTAGTATAATTCGCGCAGTAAGAATTTTAAGAAACCTAATCCTATTACTTTAATAAGAGGAACGGCGTTAGTAGTAGTATAGGGTAAGAAGGTCTTAAAATAAAATAAGGTTATAACTAAACTTATTATTCTACTTTAAGAGCCTTATAACTCTAAGTATAAATAAGTAGTATTTATTAATAATAATATAAAGCTACTACGCGTTACTCTCTATTATAAAATAGAGGAAGCTAAGCCTATAACCTTACTTTAAGCGGACTTTTTAGAAATTATTTAACTCCTATATAACTACCTTAATCTAGAAACTCTTAGATCCTTTCTTCTAAAGATAAGACTATAGTTATAAATCTTAAGAATAATTTATATATCTTCCTAATACTTATTATAAGTAAAGGCGCGCTTCGCTTTAAGGATAATCTAGAAGTATTAACTAAGAATATATAATATAATATAAGAGGCACGTTTAAGAAAGGCGGTACTACTATAACTAATAAAGTTATACTAGAAAGCTATATATCTAGTCTTAGAAAGAAAGTTATAATACTTAATAAGTAGGCTAATATATATAATAAGGTAGTAGATAAATTATCTAATAAAGATCCTACGCCTAAGGAAATATAAGCTAGTAAGAATAATATAAAATTTATTAGTAATATTCTTACTTTAAATAGAAAAGAGTTTAGTAATTATATTAATAATTATAAGGAGTACCTTATTATAATAGCTAAGAAGCTTTAAAGTAAAATAGTAGGCTTAGTAGTATATATTTATCGCGTAGATAAGTATTTAAAAGAATAAATTTAATTAAAGATTACCGCGGATCTTAAGATTTATAATAATATTAAGAAATTTAGGAAGTTTAAGATAAAGATATAATAGATTAGCGCTTTACTTATATAAGCCTACCTCTATACCTATAGTATCTATACTAGTAATAAGAAAGATACTAAGTATATAAGCGCTAGCTCTCGTATTACTCTTAAATATCTAGAAGACTTTAATCTATTATAACTTAGCTATAATAACGCCCTTCCTAATATTATAATAAGAGAGGAGGATAATTTTACTAGTAGTATACTTTAGGATATATTATAAGTAGCTAGTATTAACAACTCTAGTAATAATAATAGGTAGCTAGATAGTAATAATAGGTAGCAGGATAGTAATAATATATAATAGGGTAATAATAGGTAGTAGGATAATAATATTAAGAAGTAGCCTAATTATATTATAGCTACTAGCTCCGCTATTATAACTATAATCCCTAAAGACGCTAGTAATACTAGGTCTATATTAGATTAATAATATTAGAGCGTAGTTAAGGTAGTCTTTAGTTAATTAAGATTAATTAAGGCGCGGTTTATCTTTAATTTAGTTAAAGGTACGCTAGTAAGAGAATAATAAGGATAATAATAATAATTTATAACCTTATTACTATAATAAAGTTACGACGTTTAATCTAGGTATTTAAAGTACCTTTCTAAAAGAGTACTTTATTTAATTAAGGTATTATAATTTATAACTATAAAGTTACTATCTAATTACTATTCCTACTATATAGAATAATTAGTATAGAGCCTTAACTATATTATTATAATAATTTAGAAGACCCTAGAAACTATTACTATTTAATAACTATTCTTACTATATAGAATAATTAGTACGGAGATATAACTATATTATTATAATTAATTAGAGAATCTTAGAAATTATTTCTATTTAATAACTATTCCTTCTATATAGAATACTAGGTATAGAAACTTAAATATAATACTATAAAGTTCTAGGGAGCTTTAAGAACTATATTATTAATATAAATATTATTACTTTATTACTATACTACTACTATATTAATATTATACTATTAAATATTTTATACTACTCATATTACTAAGCTAGAATATTATATTTATACCGGATTAATAGTCGGCCTGTTAAAAGGTAGTCCTCTTGGCATCGGCGATCCCGCTGCTGTAACTCCGGAACATAGACTTCCGCTAAGGTAGGTTTTACGTCTCGGCAAAGCCGCGGGGTAAACTTGCAAATCTTTCACCATTCGTATCCTTGTTTTCAAGGCACCGGCAGAGCAAAATCTCATAACGGCGTGCGACCCTAATCAAAGGTGACTGGATCTCTGATGAAATAGAGGTCGGCTTTCGACTGTGGGGAACCAGAATTGAAATCCACCTGATGCTGCGACAAACGACTTTCTCATTGGAGAGATTTCAGAAATTGAAAGATATTCACCTACGGCATCTACGCTTCTCTAAGCATACTATACGTAGAGACAGATAACAGTTTACAAGAATATTAAGTAAGGAAGGGGACTATACCCTCGCATGTGATTTACCCGTTCTATTCCGGGCTAAGTCCAATTGACAACGCCACAGTCCATCGTTGGCTAGGCATATATTCTTTTTTGTTGACGCGGATGACAACGAGACGCCCAAGTCAACATGACCACATTGTTGGTGCCGAGCTTTACCACTTGGCTTTGGATGTTGATCTGCTTCGCTAGTCAAGGCTGAAGAAGAGATCAACATCGAGCCTGGTCGGCTGCGGCATCGGTAGACTGCCGGAAAGGGTCTTACTTCTTATTTTGGTGAGGAAAAAGTGTCGCCATATCAGTATCGTAATATTTTGGACTCGTAGTTGCCGCATAAGTTGTGGGTCCCATTGGTGGCTTACCCTGTCGTTCTGAGGCTTTAGGTACTCTCGATTGAGGATGATACAACATAGATATAATATTTTAATAGGGGCGATAGGTGAGTGATCGAAAATGAAAATACGAGTCGTATACGAGAATGATTTCACACAGGAGCGCCCCATCCTCAGAAGAATGACGCCTCAAAAGGCTGAGTATCCAACACGTCATTTACAAAGTCAACGAAGATGAAGATCTTTTCAAGGTTGTTCAGCTTACTCATCGTAACCCACAGTCACTGCAGGACCTATGAAGTGGATTATAGTATGCTGCTTTCCACTTAAATTCTGTCAATAGGCCTTGACAATGCCTTTCTCATATAGCAGCAAGCGAATATGGTAGGTACAGGTGCTGATTCGGCAATGGGAAATTGAGACAAGTTGCATTGCAAATATCCTCATAGAAGCGTTCAGCAGACCAACGAGTGGATCAATTGTGGAATACTGAACCACAACACAGGGTAGTTTCGTCCTCGAACGATTTCGAGTCCTTCATCCAGCCCAGGCGTCGCTAGTAACATTCGTGAGGGCTCTGTCGTTCTCCCTTTCCTCCATGTACTTCTCACCACCAAGGTCATACACAAATTGCCACCACCAACTATCTCGCGGCTGATACATCCATGCTGTGGTGAACTCCCAGTATTCTGGATACCAGCCAGCAGCTTCCCAGTCGATGAAGCCTGATATGTGACCGTCCTTGACTAGGATGTTGTGGTGCATTAGATCTCCGTGCGTGAAGACGACACGATATGTCTTGTCCTGTAGTTTCCTAGCAAGAGCCATATTAATCTCATAATCGTCATGTAGTTTCCTCGCAAGCGCCAAATCCGTCTCAAATTTGGCAAGGTCTTTGGCCGCTCCTGACGGGGCAATCAAGTACTTCTGAAATTCTTTTTGATCATCGTAGGGACCGAAGGAATGCCCAGGAGTCCGAATGCTTCGTATTGCTGTATTAGAGACAGAGCAAATGCGGTTTTCTCCCCACGGATTTGGCCATGATCTCATTCTGTCAAGATAACCCTTCATCTCTGATAGCACCTGAACCTGTTCTTCCTCCGTCAAACGCTCATAGACGTCCCCAAGTATTTCTCCTGGCAACTTGGTCATGAGAATAGAGACAGGTGCACGCTGGTCTTTTGGATCCTCGCCATAGCATATGACCTTCGGCACAGGAAAGCCTGCTGCTCGAGCCGAACGCATAGCTTGCACCTCCTCAAATCGTGTACCATCAGACCGCTTTAACAGCAGCCCGAATGGCAACGGTACGATTTGATTGTCAATGGGAAGTCCCACCCAATCGCAGTAGTAATACAGCGAAAATAAGAGGAGTTTGTGGTGTACCCAAGCCCAAAACTGACTAACGAAGCGATAAGACGGCTCTGAAGGCTTAGGAATGTTGAGGGCTAAGTCTCGAGAGATTTGTTGGGGCCATGTGTATTCGGGTAGTAGCAAGCCTGGTGCAAAGCGCCTGACAGCAGAGATCTTATCATTGGCTGGCATTTTCACACTGCGATTCAACAGGGACTATGATATTTCAAACGAAGAGGAATCGTTCTCCAATGAACTCCGGTATCAAATTACCCTATGTGGCTGGGACTAGCATAGTGGCTCGTGAAGGCAGGTCACGGTCTGCAGCCTTTTCTAGGATGGGAATGCGTGGACAGGAAGGAGCTCACTAGCATCTCTATGATCTTTTGAGGTCAGGTATGAGAAATCTGTGTTGCGATACTCTTGATTCACTAGAGGTGAAGGAGTTGTCTACCAACTCAACACTTCAGATAAGTCTAGCGTCAAATCCACTTTTTACGCTACGATATGCGTGAAGTAGGAACATTCAACTCACCCGTCCGAAACGTCTTTACCTATCACGTTATACAAACTTGGACACTATCAACCCCTAGAGACTCGGTTGGTTGGCATAGATAGGACCAGAGGTTAGTCCATCTCCGCCTGAATCTATCCTTTCAGACACTCGCATCTAATTATCACCCAAGATCTTCGCTTCATCGATTCACCGTGCACAGCTGCATCTCGAAACAGAACGAATAAGAGGTGAATTCAATAACTACAACTGGAATCCACTTGCGCAAGATCCTCAATTAACTCTTATTAGAAATTCTCTGTCTTGCAATGTCTCTCGCCAACTTAAATTATGGCGGTCTTGATGTCCATCTCGCTTACCGATGTCGTCCTCCTGGGTTAGACGACTAACACTGGGGACTATATTTGAACATCAACGGAGTCAACGAAGGGACAAGATATCACATCACTAACAGGGGTATAAATGGTACTTCCTGAATTAATGACCACGGCGGGACCGCAGCGGTCTTCAGGTCAACGAGGCTCATTGGGCTATTGAGGATTGCACAGGTACCAATAGCGAGATTTGGGGAGGCCGACGGTATCATCAGAACGTTAGATGAAAGTCTGAACAATGTCGAGGGCCTCACTTGCCGTACGTGGGCGCTAGAGGTTATGGCATTGTTGAAAGAAGCTGGCATTATGGAATGCCAGAATCTTGAGGCCCTTACCCGGGAAATATTGGACTGGGCTAATGCCAATGTTCATTCCGCAGTGCTCGCCCAAATGCCAAGACCTTTGGCAGATTCGAGTGTATGCATGTTGTGAAAGCTGGAGAGCGAGCCTCAAAGAAGATCAAGGGATGTACTGGCCAGGGATAGACATAGTGTGAAGCTGTCTGAGCTCAATGTGGGACACATCTCCCATAGAGGCTTATAGTCCAACCCAAATGGAAACATTCCACGGCGAAGGTATCTGTCTTACCGTCTCAATCCTCCGAATGATATAATCTCACGATCTTCGCCGGTTGTGAGGTCATCCTTCAGCAGTCCTGCCTAATCCAAATGTGGCTGAGAATGTCCAAGCGTTTGCGCGGGATAGCCAGCATGTTCCGTCAGTCTAGCAGTCAGACATCGATTCATAGAGTGCTTCGGCTGGCACGATATCATGATCGGTAACAACGTAGCCGGAACAACGACATGGGAAACATTGTCAGGACTCCACTCATTGTAGAGGCCACATTTGTCATACGGTCTTCTGTATTAACCGCACGACTGGCCACAGAGTGCTGTTCGAAGTTGCCAATCCTGTAAAGAACCGGATTAGTATTGGAATCTCTTATTAGCCTATGAGATTCGACTAGGGAGGTGCACGTAGGACGGTTACCTTATAAACTTATAATTGCGCTAGTTCTCCTTCTCAAGGGAGATTAGATTGAACTAGGATGTAGATGTCTTGGCATTGTTCCAATTTCGCCAAGCCAAATATCTAATCCTGTCGGCGACAAGATCATAAACACGATTTGCACTTTCGCTCTTTGAGTATACAATTGATAAGATGTTGTGCGCTAGTGAGTTGAGGAACATACATAAGTTATGGCAGGAAACTCACATCTTCCAGTCTCTGGTGAAGCTCCTCAAGTCCCCGTAGCCTCGAGCAAGAGTGGTAAGTCTGCAAACTTCTATCCTGACCGTTTTCGCTGATGAACCTAGGCAATGTCTTCGAAAAGCGTTTGATCGAGGCGTACATTTCAGAAAATGGCAAAGATCCAGTGACTGGCGAAGACCTCTCCGCAGATGAGCTGGTGGAGCTGAAATCGTCGCGAACCGTCCGACCGAGACCTCCTACCCTCACCTCAATACCCTCATTGCTATCCGTCTTCCAAAATGAATGGGATGCCCTGGCCTTAGAGAGATATACTCTGCGACAACACCTAACACAGACAAAACAAGAGTTGACACGAGCCTTGTACGAACATGATGCGGCAGTTCGGGTGATCACGAGGCTGTCAAATGAGAGGGACGAGGCTCGGGATGCACTGTCGAAAATCACCCTCAATGGAGGTGGTGCAAAGAACGGAGATGCTATGCAAGTTGACGTGCAAAAGCTACCAGAGGAGCTTGTTGCCCGAGTGAGGGCGACGCAAGAGAAGTATGACCTTAATCTCTCTTTCTATCTGCTACTAGACTGCCCACACCTGCTAACACTACTCCGAAGACTATCTAAGACCCGACGAAAACGTGCTGTGCCCGAGGAGTGGGCCACTCACGATACTATCTCAAGCTTTGCACCGCTCCATAAGTCCAAACCATTTTACACTGGGGCGCGAACCGTTTCACTGAATGATAGTGGCGATTTAGCTCTATTTGGGGGCAGCGACGGAAGCGCTGGTGTTTTCTCAATATCTCAGAATAAATTGGTGCAAGAGCTTGCAGTAGGTAGCCCCATAGCTGACACTATATGGGCGGGGAGCAGAGCAATCATTGGAACATCTACCGGAATAGTCAAAGCTTTTGAGAACGGTGTTGAGATATCAAGCTTCAGCGGTCATGCGGGAGAAGTGACAGCTTTGGCGCTACATCCTAGTGGGGACATCCTTGCTTCGGTTGGAGTGGACAGGAGCTACATTTTCTACGACCTCACATCATACACCCAAGCTCTTCAAATTTCCACGGACTCTTGTAAGACAACCCATCCGGCACGGGCTGATTTACATGCAGCAGCTAATCAATCTGTAGCACTCACAACGGCCCAATTTCATCCGGATGGACATCTTTTCGCAGCTGGTGGCGTTGATGGCCAGATTAAGGTATTCGAAGTGACCTCAGGAGCTAATGCTGCAAATTTCGATGAGACTGGTCCCATCCAGGCGTTGTCTTTCTCGGAGAATGGGATATGGTTAGCAGTCGTGGCAAAGGCATCCTCAATTGTCTCCATCTGGGATCTTCGTAAGTCGGCACAACTTAAAGTGCTTGAGACTGGCGGTCTTGTTGCTTGCATTCGGTGGGACTACACAGGACAGTTCTTGGCGACAGCTGGACCAAGCGGGATCACAGTCCAGCAGTACTCGAAATCGGCAAAGGAATGGTCGGAACCTTTGAGAAGCGCAGAGCCGGCCGTGGCCGTTGATTGGGGATCACTGGCACAGAACCTGGTGACCTTGAACGAGGGCAAACTCACAATATTGGGTATCAAATGAAGGAAGCATCTTGCCTGAAGGAGCTGCGGCTTCCAAAGGTGGTGGCGTTCGTTCCTGCGACTGTATAATACGCTGTTGAAGACCTATGCGTGGAAAGCCTACGCTGAGATCGGACAAATAGCTCCTTATTCGAAAGTCTCTGGCTGTGGGACTTCGAAGCCCGGACAGTGCTTTACTTTTGAAAATGCTCCTGAAAGCTCTGGAGTAATATTTGTACAGATAGACGGCAGTGAAATGGGAAGATGGAGCGACTTGATGGTGGCTATAAACGATCCCAGTGTTTGGCTTATGGGACCTGTTCCTGCCTGGTGACTATGCAGAGATACCATTCAGTCTTGTTCTCATTCTTTTGGATGTCCTTCTTCTGCCGTTCTTCGACATTTACTTTTCATGGTGCTCTGTCAGCAAGACCCGTGAACAATCTGCAATGACGGCGCCGAGGGTAATTGTAATAACATGTCGAATACAGTTCCTTAAGCAAGGATGCAAGAATGCATCTGATATAAACTATTGTTGCCCTTGAGTGGCTGGTCTGAGTATTGGGTGAACACTCGGGCATGTTAGGAAAGTATCTACTCACTGCTATGCATCGCTTTGAGCCTTGTAATTGTGGGTAGATTTTCTTCCATGGGAGCTGTTCGAAGAGACGTCAGTCAGACAGAAAGACGACCTGGCTTCTGGAAGCCTTGGGGACTCGGCGATGGATAGAGTTGCCATTAACGTTAAAGAGCTTGTTTAGCAGGAAATGCTACATGGAGGCTGACTGCTTTGATCGATATCAACATTCTGAGAGATGACAGGACTAGTACCGAAAGTCCTTCATCTGACATGGATAGACACTAATTTTCAATCTCTCAAAGTCTCAAAGTCTCACGTCTTTTCTTTGCTTCCAAGCCAAGAGCCTAGGGTCTTAGTCTGGGGTAATATCAGGGAAGTATTGTAGATCCGGAACGCAATACAGCATTCCTCATAACTAGCAACAGGCTATCCTTTGCTGTGACGTTGACTGTTCGTATAAGGGAGTTCGTGCTCGTTCTTCAATAACCAAGAAAGACACGGGTTTCATTCAGGTAGTTTCACCATAGCATAACGCTTTTCGTCATGTTCCCCAAGAATATCAATCGTCTCATTCATTCTTCATACCACCTTCGACCTCCGAACCATCTCGAAGTACATGCATCAAGCCATTCATTAGGCTTTACTAGAACAGCCAATGTCTGATTTCCTTTTCATGCTGCATTCCAGCTACACAATTCATGTCAAGGTACGCCTTCTCTGGAGTCCTCGGTTGTTCCAAACAAGCAATTGGGAAGGACATACTTCCTTGGTCTTGCGACTCCTCTCGTGATGCAGGATCAATGAAACTGAATGGCATACAAGGTAGGATTGCATCCTATCCCATTTCCCATGACACAACAGTACAAGAAAATTGGAATTCAATTGTACTACTGATATGTCCAGCAACAGACCTGAACACTTACTTCCACGGTCAATCTTCGAAGAGAACTTTGAACAACGACATCGAGTCTACCTTCATCAATCATCAAGCCCGTAAACTTCGATGCACCCAGGGTCCTACTCGCTGTTGTTGGCGTAGTACCTTGTGTAGCCCATCCCGTTCAGCTACCTCTGCCAGGCTACAATGGGAAGGCGTGAGATATTATTTGCGCAGAATTCGAAAAACTGCTCGCAGATAGGACTCCCGACGTCTGAAGGTCACTGGTACTAGGTAGGTCGGTGATCAACGAATCTACTATCAAGTTAAGCTATATGACTCAGCTGTAACACTCAGATGTCGGCATTCATATTGCCTCATGGAGGCACGAAAGCATCCCCTCATGTCCCCTACGAGCGGCACAGAGGTATCATGTTCCGTCTACACGACTATGACTGCCGTGCTGGACCTGCCTCCCCATTCAATCACCACGAGGTCTCAGGGTTTGTGACAGCCATCCAACACAATATGTCAGCGGTCTATATCTCCAGTGAGGAGCCGGCCCAAATCTGCTTTGATACGTCATACAGCATCTTCGAAACATAAGGAGAGTATCATCCCCCCGCTCCCCTACTGCCCTCCTATCCACCTGAGTCGGCAGATCTCAGTGGACCGAGATTTGAATGTGCGGTATAATTGCAGCAGGAGTCATTTGTCCTAGTCTTGCGAATGATGTGTCGGGGAATCTATTTGCTTTTCTTAGAAGTACAAGAATCGAGAGTTCTGGTATGATTTCGTGGTAATGGCGAACGAATCAGACACGATGACTTGATCTGCTTTTTAGCTGAGAGCGAAGGACTAGTCCTACTACCATCCCATCACTTGCTGCCGACAGATACAGGTTTTGAATGACTAGCAGCAGTCCTCGAGTAATTGCGTTCCTTCCGTGTCTCATCGCACCAGGTCAGTTGACTTGCTGATGTTAGATCATATTCGAAGGCTAAATGTAGCAAAGGCTTGCCAGGGGATACATCGCGTGATGTATGCCTTTAGGTCCTTTCACGCTTCATCTTGACAAAATCGGGTGACTGATATGGTCGAAATATCAGAACGGTTGAGACATGATTGTGATGGTGATGCATTTGTATGGCCTTGAATTTCATCTATTGCCATAACCAGAGTTCATTGGTAAGGACTGTTTTCTGATCACGTCGGAGGATGCGAAAGGTCGAGACAGGTAAGAAGATGTAGCTAGAATAGAATATTCTATGGGGAATTAAGTTCTGATCGTAGCCGAGCCTCGAAGCAAGAACTTCCCTCTTTCCTTCCGCCTCCCAAACCCCCCTTCACCCATATCACGCTCATTATTTCTTCCTTGTCATTTCGTCGTCATTATATCGTGCCTAAATCCATCTGCTCATCACGGTCGGACCGTCCATGCGGGTCATTAGAACATGGCCTCTGTCGCTTCTTTGCTGTGCACAGATAACATAGACCGCAAGGTGGGTCTCTTCAACACCCCGGCCGAGACATCAATACCTGAAACAGTCCGCTGACTATGTTCTATTGCGCAGAGGACCCACGATCAGATGTCAGGTGAAGCCAGACGCTCGTCGTGCCATAGCGGTCACAACGAGCCTCCGAACCCATCCACTTCGACGTCATTCTTCAACCTCAGCATCCCGCCACTCAGGCGTGGTTTCGACCTTAGACGACCCATAATGTCCCAGCCAAGGCGAGATGTCATCGACCTGACAGAGGACACGAGCAGCCCACCGCATGCCCAAGTGATCCCACCTGCACCGTTACATCTTGAAGGCCTAACAGCGACCAATCGACCTCCGCGATTCGATAGGAACATCATACATATTGATGATGAAGAAGACAATATTAGAGATCCGGGAGGAGAGTCTCCTGAGATAGAATTCCTCACGTCACGGCCCCGCTCCCGATCTCTCAGTGCGTCGAGGCGTTTGGCCCGAAGATCAGCAATTGCTCCTGTAGGAGTACTAACACGACGTCCACAAGTCGCGGTTCGAGTCACAGCAGGAGAGCGAAATCCTAGTCATCTAGCAGGCTGGGCGGATGCTTTACAAACTCTACAATTTCCCAGACCGTTTCACTCCAACTTTGGCCGCGGCCACGATGAGTTGGTGGAGTGGGAAGGCGATCTTCAACGCGGTCTATTTCAAGCTCCAAATATCCATCTCAACTTTTCACAAGCTGGTTTCAATTATGAACAGCCCTCACGGCCTCAGCCCCGCCTTCCAACCTACGAACCTCCTCCTTCGGCACCGGCCGGTTTTACTAGATCACCCGGTGAGGATGAATTGCTGGTTTGCCCACATTGCGATGACGAGCTGGGAGTGAGTAATGATGAGGTCAAAAGACAGGTATGGGTGGTAAAGACTTGCGGACATGTGGGTAATTTGCTGTTGCATAATTACCAACGTGCTAACATGAAATATAGGTCTACTGTGGAGAATGCGCAAGGAACAGAACGCTGAAGTCAAGCTCGAAGACAGTGAAGCCGTGGTCGAGGTGTGTGGTAGAAGGATGTGGGACGGATGTTAGGAATGCGAAGAGTATAATCCAGGTCTACTTATAGGTATGTACATCTGTACACGACCCTTGCCAGCCTCAACGAATGTGCAATTGCAAGCGGTTGGCAAAGTGGAAGGCGTTCGGCTCCTAATCTGCAATGGCATTGCATGGAGTTTGATGTGGCTATGAGTGAGGTATTTGTACTATACCCAGGATTGCATGCATGGACAGGCTTATAGCTTCAATAGAGGAGACAAAAGACCCAATATAATTTTCTGCACTGCAGTACATGCCAATTATGAGAAACGTTCTTGCGGTCAAATCGAAAAACTGACACGAATTGTATATACGAAAAGTGGTTCCTCCTACTACGGCAAAGGGAAATTTGATCCAACCGACCCCCTTCCAATTTACGTATATCTAGACACCAGTCGACTAATCTACCTTCCCCATTAATGATGTTTTGGCTCATTGTTTTTAGGATGTAAATTATTTATAAATTCATGCTCCCACATTTCACTTGATCGCATTGGCTCTAGGTTATACCCACTATCTCTCTATATTCCGAAAAGCTGAAGACTTCCTCGACTAAGGTAGGGTGACGAGTTTTACTATCCACAGTCAAGGATGGGAACTACGACTGCGGTCTCAATTTCCAAGAACGGAGAACGTTATGGATACCTAGATTAAAATTCTTAAGCAGTCAGTGCCAAGCTTTTGCGTGGGTTTTGAATCCGCTAGAATATCTTTTCGCAAGAGGTCTGAGTATGCACGAGTAGTATATTCTCACTACGGATCCTTGAGCTTTGTCCGTGTCTACGGACAATAACTCAGGCCTCTGTCCGCAATGGACACCAGGCAGACCCCAAATCGGCGCCAGCAGACCCAATATCTCATCGCCTACAATCTTGTCTGCGCCGTCCTTTGGACCGCCGTCCTAGGTCGCGTAATACTTCTCATTCCCCTTGTCGGCTTCGAAAATGTTGTTGGCGGGGTGGGCGAATTTACCAAATGGACCCAGACGCTCGCACTTCTGGAAATCGTGCATTCGGTCACAGGTAGGGAGTCATGCGTTGCCCCAATCAGATGCCCCGGGCTCTTTCCTGATGAGCGTGGACAGGTATCGTTCACTCTCCCGTCCTCACAACCGCCATGCAAGTCTCCTCCCGCCTTCTTCTCGTTTGGGCCGTGGTCAATCGCTACCCTCAGGAAACCGCATCCTCCATCTTCTACAGCACTATGCTCTTTGCCTGGTCCGTCACAGAGGTCATACGGTACAGCTACTTTGTCTTTAATCTGCAAGGGAGTGGTGTACCAAATCTTGTGACATGGCTAAGATATAACACATTTTATGTGCTGTATCCGCTGGGTATTGCGAGTGAGTGTGCGTTGATCTGGAAAGCGAGCTTGGTCGCAGATAGGTGGGAGATGCTAGTTTGTTGGGGGATCTTGGCTGCGTATGTGCCTGGAAGCTGGGTGCTTTTCAGGCATATGATGAGCCAAAGGCGGAAAGTTTTGAGGGGAAAAGGGGTGGAGGGCAGGCGATGATTTGCTTGATGATTGGTCACGCTTGATAGCTTTGTTATACCTGCCACCTTTGACATAATAAAGTGTCGATTCGACATCTACGGTTTTCCTTGCCTGCAGAGGTTCTCTCCTTTTATTCCTCGCTTTGGGATTTCTCTCATGTCATTGACCGATCCAGCAATAATGAGTTCCTAGGTCCAGTATTTTCTATATAGTCTTATTCATCGGAGCATCATCTCTCTATATTACGAAGGATCAATTTGATCCTCTTTCAGGCCATTGGTTTCGTCTTGAGCGTACCTTCTCTGCTTCATGATCGACGAGTGCCGAGGATGGCTACTCATCAATATCTTTTCAACCAGGTCTTCTCTTCAAGACTGATTCGCTTCATCATCATCGAAGGTCAATTTGACCTTCTTTCCCTGTTTTCCCTTGTGCTTTACCTTGAGTTCCGCAGGGTTCCTTTTCACCACCTTTCCGACTTCTTCATCTTCATCACCGACAATCTTGGCCAACCTTCTCTTTTTAGACGCCCCAATTGCTGCAGCCTGCTGCTTCATTGAAGTACTACTTTCAGGCGATGCGTCCTTCCCTGCGCGCGCCTCGATCTGTATAGCGCCTGATTTGGGAAAGAGAGGAAAGTCAATCAATTCGCGTCCACCCTGATTTTCCGCATCGTTTCCTTTTACCAGGACCTCGTACTCTTCTTTCGAAATAGTGTTTCGACTGTCTTCCACGACATAGGTCGGCTGATCGTCGTCCTCTCCGTCCTTCAATTGCTTCCTGGGTCGAGCTTGTGGTCGTTCGTGACGAGCGGAGTCTCCGCCTCCATGCTGAGCCCTTAATCTACGGAGGAAAGCTGGTTCATTAGAATCTGTGATGTGTTAATTGGATCTTTTTTGTCCCCGTATTGCTATCTCACCGTAGCTAAGATTTTTAGCATTAAAGCTCATGATTTATGATATTCCTTACTCACAGAACGCCTGTGAAGAACCGAAAGAAACGGAGGAGTGTTAAAAATCGTATCATACAAGAAAGTCCCCTTCGATCTATAATAAAAGTCGGACGTCCTTTGGGTAGCTTCCTTGAACAGTGCGAGTTGCGGGTGCAAATCTCCCTACTCTGATCACAGGGCACGCTCGAGCGTCATTGTCTGTAGTATATTGATCATCATCATAACTCATGACTCTAGCCTCACTTTATCGAACCCATTTATATGTGCTTCTATAGTGGACGTTTACCAAAGGAATTACTGTCGGAGATCGTTGGGTCTTGGCGGGCTAGCTGCAAATAACACTGTCCCAGTCTTGGCACTGTTTCTCCGCAAGAAACACCTTTGCTCGCATGCCTTCTGTCAACCAACCTATTGAGTAGCAACATCCGACAGACTACGCCGACTCGATCAGTTAGAACCTGGACCTCTGCTGTCCACATAATAAGCTATCACGAACTCCGAGTGAAGCTCGCCGGAGCTTAGCTTTAGACTCATTCAAGATTGATCTGCAGCCTCCTATCGCCTCGCCTTCGCGTACTACATCTCTTTTCGACTTTCAATCGTTTGGGCATGGAATAAAAGGATACACAACGATCGGCGAATTGGAAAGGGCAACTTTTGTGCCACACATTGCTGGCATCAGGCTTGACAAGAGTGGGATCCGCTTGCGCTGCTCGTTGCGTTCTCCGCGCAAAGCTCCCGACGAGCTTTCTGAAGATTCTCCAATGTCGCCTAGGCTTCCATGTCCCTAGCGCTGGTTCTCCTCCATATCATTGTGGAGGTAATCAATACGAAGGTTCAAACAGCGGTTATCTACGCTTGAGCAACCCACTTTTGCCCCTGCCCCCGAGCCCACCATAATGATGGGTTTCATTCAAGGTCTGAAGAAGCGGATGCCCTCGACTGCATCTCTACCTTCCCTTCCGGATATCAACAATGAGAAAAGCCGAGCGAGGTTGAGGCCTAGGTTATCATTCTTCAAAAAACGTGTACCACTGAGTCAGCGGTCGAACGTGACCGTCCCAATGGGCGCTGTACTTTCGTTTCCACTGTTTATCATAATAGTAATAATAATTGTGGTCGTTGTCTGGCATCCTACAACGCCTGGAAGCTTGATGATGCCGGCAGGAGCGCCACCAGCCATACGGTAAGCCTGACGAAGCTTGTCTTCAAAATAGTGATGGGTACTGATTTCAGTGTAGCAAAATAAGTGAAGATCACGACAAGGTTTTTGTGACCGGCTGCCTGGAGCCGCAGACCAATGGGCCGCGCGCGAATGCGGCATTGGTGGTGCTCGCAAGAAACCAGGAGTTGGAAGGTGTCGTTCAGTCTATAAAATCGATGGAGAGACATTTCAATCGGTGGTTTCATTACCCCTACGTGTTTCTCAACGATGGTGATTTCAATACCACATTCAAGGAGACTATCCTGAATCACACCAGTGCTCCCGTGGAGTTCGGCAAAATAGATCCAACCATGTGGGGATACCCAAGTTGGGTTAACATCGACACAGCGAGAGAAGGCATCAGGAAGCAAGGAGACGCCGCGATCATGTATGGCGGCATGGAGAGCTACCATCACATGTGCAGATTTTACTCAGGGTTTGTACTGATCCAGAGCAAGTCTTTACTCCAAATACTGACACCGTGCTTAGCTTCTTTTATAAGCATGAGCTTCTACAAAAGTACGATTGGTACTGGCGGGTTGAACCAGAGATCAAATATTTTTGTGATCTGACCTAGTAAGCCTAGATTTAGTTGGAGATTTAGCTGTGCTGATCTTACACAGTGATCCATTCATACATATGGAGCGCGCAAATAAGACCTATGGCTTTACAATTGCCGTGAAGGAGTTGCGAGAGACTGTCCCGAATATCTTCCGCTACGCATCCGCCTACAAACGGGTTAATAACATCTCGTCTCAGGGTCTTTGGGAAATGTTTGCAGAGCCAGCTGGAGGTCCAGATGAGGTCTCGCTTCCAATCGACGACCCTAAACACAAGCCGGCATTGCCCGAGGAGATTCTTAGTAGCGAACCAGGCTCAGCTGGAGTACCAGATGTTGACCCAGAGGCCATGGAGGGAGAGACATACAACATGTGTCATTTCTGGAGTAATTTTGAAATCGCAAGGCTGGATTGGTTTAGGAGCAAGGAGTACAACGACTTCTTCGACATGATGGACCGGAGCGGTGGTTTCTGGATGGAGAGGGTAATCTATTCCGTACTCCGCAATCATTGATCTGTCAGACACTGATATATCTGTCAGTGGGGTGATGCCCCAATCCACTCGCTTGCAGCCGGAGTCCTCCTAGCTCCACGAGATATTCATTACTTCAGAGATATTGGCTATCGGCATACGACAATACAGCATTGTCCTGCGAACGCGCCTGGCAACCGGCAGTTGCCCAGGCAGCCGTTTCTTGAAATGACGACCAAGGATGAAAAGAAGAGGAAAGAAGAAGATGAGTTTTGGGATACGTGGGACTCAGTCAAAGAGAACGGGGTGGGCTGCAGATGTAAATGTGACACGGATATCGTCGACGTCGAAGGTAAGCTAGGGAGTTGCCTAGCGGAATGGGTGAATGTAGCTGGCGGATGGGGATCAGCTGCATAACAATGGAACGATGCCCGGCCGTTTTCCCAGGTACAGCTCACCTTAGCGGCATGTATTTCCGAGCATATCTACTTAGCAATGATTTCGCCCTGTATCGCATTATATTGGAAGGCGTTGTTGGGCATTCGTACCTTACATAGCGCGGACGGCTACGTTTGCGAAGAACTAGGCTAGGGATGCTATAGAGCTTCATGTACAGCAGCGTCACACCACATTCATATGCACATCAACATCAACATCAGAGGATCTGTAATCCTCGATATACGCCGCTTTCATCCTGAACAAAGATCGCTCTACACCGCAGATATGACAAGCGCTGAAAGCGTTTGCTCTTCATTATGACTGCAACCAGCTTGATATATCATGTATGCAGATGAAAAGGACACGGAAGCACGTTCTGTTGAATCAAAGTTCATTGGTTAGACGGCTGTCATACCGCAGACAAGAGATTGATATTCAACGTAGAACGAATTGTGGTCCGACTTTCTTCAAATCTCGTCTCGGATCCAACTGATTCCATAGTCAATCAATCAGAGACTACGGTTGAAAGAAAAGGGCAGCGTCCGTAGTACATTTGTAGTGAATACCTTAAGGTAGGTAACCTTAAGGTAGGTAGTGGTGAATAGTACGATATAGCCCCTCCAATGTTGCGATAAGGAGAGCTTATCCACACTAGCGCTAGTAGATACGTGGTGGGGTGGGGTTCGTCGTCGATGCCTGAACCATCTCGACAGTTGATCCATCACTTCTATCAAGCCGACAACGCCCTCTTCGACCTATCATTACTTCTGGCATCGTCGACTGAAGCTCTCCAGCAGCTCTTCATCTTCCACCCACTCGTGCGGGCGTCATCGGCGCACATTCTGTCCCCGTGGTCCGCCGAGAACTCAAGAGTCATAAGGCTGCCTGGCCTGCTCACCAACGCCCGTCTCCACAATTTAATGTAAGTTGCTTCCTTGTCATTCACTTCGCGCGAGAAATCCAATATCCTCATCTTCCTGTATCTGTCTTGACCACCTTCTAGGAGCATATGTGCTCTCCTAAACACCTTGTACGTGGCTGCAGTTGTAGGCTAACCCTATTGATTTCATGCAGCGGTCTCTATCTTCGAAACATAGCCCTTCCCCAAACCTCGAATCTTCTGAATCCCTCAGATTCCCCACCATACCTGTAGATGGGACTCCAGCAAGCTGGGGCTCACACTCGCAGATAATTACGATGACTTCAAATCACGAGGAGAGCGGTGATGATACTACGAGTTCTCTCGGAGACAGCTCCTACGACTTCATTGACGATAGGAGCAATGTCACTACGGACGATGAAGAACAGGATGCCATGACAGCCTCTACCACATCCAGCGATGTACATACTTTCGATCAAGTAGATGTACCTTCGCGAGGTAGAGAGCCCAATGACCCCACCGATCAATCCTCCCACCGCCAGGCGTTAGCCGACCCCTGTGATAAAGAAGTTTTCTCCGGATCAGAACCTACATCCAGCCAAGGCTCCCATCTACTAGCAACCACCGATTTGGGGGCCTACGACGAGCAGGAACCTATCGAATTCGACGAACCCAGTGTCACTAACCTAAATTCTTCAAGATTCACCGAGGTCTCCCACACATTGAAGATAATTGAAAAGCATAGTAATCGAAATGAGCTAAACAAGGATGTACTGAATCGCCTCCAAAGCCAGCTGGCTGTCACGGTCAGACAAACCATGACGAGCCACAGCCTCGCACCCCAAAGGGGGCAATACAAGATTCTATATCTTGGAGATCCTTCCGCGCGGGAACCAATTATACAAAAGATCGGCACTGCATTGGCAGCAGGTTTGACACGTTCCACACGTGAGCCGGAGAAGGCTCGATCTTCGAAATTCAGCATTGTTCCAATATCTAATTTTGGAGAGGAGAGCTCGCCAGAAGTAGTCCTTATCGACTCTTCCGGCCTTGAGTTGACCGTCGAGGATTGCCTTTACGCTTCATTCGCAAGAAAGGACAGTGGTACTGATTCTCTCCGTATGAATTTGTCGAGTGGGACCCTAGTTGAATCTACATGGACTGGATCAAGCTTTGCTGTTTCCAATAATTGGAGACTTCCAGATATTGCAGTATTTTACATACCAGACAGCGACAATTTTGCGTACAAGATGACCCGCCAATTCGCCCAATCATTCATGAACCGCCACAAGGTCTTATCAATCGTGATCTCCCAGAGCACTCTGTGGGACAAGCCAACTACGGAGCCAATCACCTTGAATTATATGACTCCACACATCTGTCTTGAAAGTCGAAAGTCGAACTTCGTTAATGCTCATATCGTTCGACGTTTCCCCATCGATCTTACCACGTTCCTGAACATCGATGCTGGCCAAATGAATAGAAATCTTGCTTGCCTCGCCGCAACCGCCGCCTCTTCAAAACATCGGCAAGATCGCAAGGTGACCTCGGATGAGGAACTGAGAAAGACAGCCAAACAGGGCTCTTGGTCTTTTCGGGGACTGATTGAGTCAATCGTCTATGATGTCCAAGAAGACGGTTCGAGAGGGTTGAATCGGTACGAGTATACAGCTGGAATGGCGGTTCTTCTGATGTCTGTACTTGGCATGTTGGTATTTGGTTTTGGTCTCACTGAGCTTCTTGGAGCCTCGAAAGTATCAAACAGCAGGGTGTTCCCAGTACAGACTAAGGTGTTGTCCACTCCAAGTTCTTCGACAAGTGCGCTATCATCGATTGTGCCATCTTTCTTGCCAAGCGCGCCCCCTCTAGTCTCAGGCTCAGGCTCAGCATCACCGATCTCAACTCAAGCTTCGGTGGCTAAAAGCGTATCCCCAAATACCGACCTTGCCGCCTTCCTACTTGATGCCTATACGCTGGCCCCCAATAATTCAGAACAATTTAAGATCCATGCCCTCGGCGACTGCCACATTGTGTTGAAGCCGCCACATTGGTTCAGCAAGATGAGGAAGTCGCCAAAACTTCTTTTCAAGGTTTTGCGAGGTGACGTGGAACTTGTGCACCAGCCAACGACACTTTTCGATAGTGTATACGCTTTGCAGATCAAACGCGAAGACGCCTATGGAGTGCTTACTGTAGAAATTTGGACAGAGTCCAAACCAGTCGTCAATGAAAATTTTGAGGTGGACTTCGGAACATCATGGCTCAGGGTCGCGGGATGGAAGAAAGCAATTCGTGCCCTTACAGAGACTTTTCGGTGTGACTTGCACTCTGTACAAACGAGCCTGAGCTCCGTTTACGACCATGCAAAGACCGAGCTGTCGACGTTCGTGCAAGAAAGGAGAAAGAAGGTTGTATCTCAAAATGCAGCAGAAAAGGCCATCTTGAAATCTCATCTCGAGGCTGTAGTGAAGACGAAAGAGCTCATGGTAGCACAAACGAGGGATCTTCAGCGTGGCCTAGCCTTGAGGCTGTATGCCACTCGAGCTGCTACATCAAATCAGATAAGGAGCAAAACTGGGAAGATAACCGAAGAATTGGCCCTCTACACTCGCAATAAGACCAGCAAGATCACCCACCAAGCACGCGTATATGCTCGATCGATTACCAGGTTAGACATCAAAGCCTATGCGCGAAGTGCTCGAAATTTGAGGCGGAGTCATTTGCGGGAGATGCAAAAAAAGACGCTAAAGACTTGGTGGAAGGTTCGAGGGCCACCGAAGCAGAAGAGAATGAAGACCAAGGCGCAGGACCCGCATTCCATTATATAGTGAATTCTATGCCCTGCATGTTGGTCGGAGTTGGTGTAATCAAGGCACTGGGGTTTGATAACGGATGATAACGTGAACGATCCAGGACAGGATCATTAAGGGGCAGGGAACCTGGACGATTTCAGGAGATCTAGCGGGCGGAGGCCCGGAGTTAGCTTGTGAACCACGTCTATTCACATGTGCTGCCTGTATTTTACTTTCACGAATCTATTGTAACAAACATGCCATCCTGTAGTCTTACGATAAGTCAGCAAATCCACATTAGCGTTGCCCTGACAGGTGAACTTTAGGACTAGGTAGAACTAGGTTACCTAAACGCTTGGCGCTCGCTGCCCGAATATCTGCCTGCATCTGCACAACCATAAAGAACATTCCACCATCTCCTCACTCCTATTCTCGTGCGTAGGTGAGACTATACCCACAGACATTCTTTTTTTCATGAGAAATATATGACTACCTCCACCATGGCCGAATCAAAGCCTGACCCCGCAACCTCTACCGAGAATACCCCCTCCACCACCGCACCCACAACAGAGTCCAAGACCGAAGGAAGCGCCAAGGCAGCGACAGACAAAGACACATCGACTTCATCCTACACCGAAATGGCTACGAATGCAGCTACGGGCGTTGCTGGCACCGCCACTACAGCTGCAGCGGGCATGAAGGATAGCGTATTTAGCATGTTTGGTGGAGGAGCAAAGAAAGACAAGGCTCCCGAGGAGGCCGGCGAGCCAGATCGGAGCGGAAGTTCGAAGGCTCATAAGGATGCCGAGGCTGCCAAGGAAGAAGGCGGCGAAGAAGGGGTGAGCGCTGAGGGCCCTGTCAACGAACACCAACAGCTTGGAGCTTCCTATATGGCTCCACACTGCACAGCGGTTTCCGCAAGTTTCTTGCTGACCTACTGTCTCCCACAATCATAGGAGGAGGAAGTAGAATCGCCGGAAGTCCACTTCGAGCCCGTCGTCCACCTTACCGAAAAAGTCGAGACCAAGACCAACGAGGAACTCGAGGAGCAGACGTTCAAGATGCGCGCCAAGCTTTTCAAATTCGACCGTGATAGCAGGGATTGGAAGGAGCGTGGGACAGGGGATGTGAGGCTGTTGAAGCATAGAGAGAACGGGAAGACCAGATTGGTCATGAGGCGAGACAAGACGTTGAAGGTCTGTGCGAATCATTACGGTATGTGCACTCTTACGGCAGGGCTGGACTGGACTGGGCTTCCATCTCTGCCATGTTTCGCCGCTTGGAACTAAGAACTGTTGCAGTGGTACCCGACATGAAGCTATCGCCCAATGTCGGCAGCGATAGAAGTTGGGTTTGGAACGCGGCCGCGGACGTTAGCGAGGGAGAGCCGGAACCACAGACACTGGCTATTCGGTTTGGTAATAGCGAGAGTACGTCTGCGCTTTTCCACTTGGTCTATCGGGTTGAATCTGACCATGGCCCTCTGTTTAGATGCCAACCTTTTCAAAGAAGCCTTCATCAAAGCACAGCAAGAAAACGAGGCCTTGTTCCCCAAGGAAGCTACAGAGTAGACAAGCAAGCTACGATGGGATTAGAGGGAGAAGACGGCGAACCACGAACGGCAGATGCAAATCCCTTAGATGGAAAGGCGGGTCATCGTGAGGTCAAACCAAGACTAGCATGCATCATCCTCAAAACCATTAGTGCTCACCTCGTCTTATACTCCTCGACATGAATGTGGGTCTAATGCAAAGGGGTATGTAGATTGACATCCAACCATGCAAATGTAGCTACGGCTAGCCTCCATCTAAACAACTGCCATCATCGTCGTCATGAATCTATTCATACATCATCCAAGCTCCTTTCCACATTTCCAAAGCCTCCCTTTAGTAATGCATGCACGTCAGTACTCCTCCGCTTTGTTCATATCTTCTTTTTCATCACCTCGTATCCTTTGCTCGGCCACTACGAATGACACTTTGCGCTCTGGTGGGGATTCAACCTCGGGTACCGAGTGCTGCCGCCTCTCGATGTCAGCGTTTCCAGGCTCGATCTCAACCTCGTGAAAAGTCCCCCGCGAGTCCCGAGGCCTGTCCAGCATCCTTTGTACTTCGCCCTCGCGCTGCTTGTCTTCTTCGGCAGTCCTCACAGGACGGAAATCGTCCGCTGACTCGTGCATCGCTGACTCCCCATACGAAGCATGAGCAGCCAAGCCTACCGCCGCCGCCTCCTCGAACCTCCTCTTCATGACCGGATCTTTTTCTAATTGTCGGAAGACATCAGCATCGCTAGGCATCCAAGTGCCTTTGACGGTCTTGACGCCAACTTCGAGCGCCCAGCATGCCATCACAATGAGGACAAGGGTGAGCCACCACAGCGGATTCCTACCAAAGCGGTCGAAAAAGCCATCTTTGACGTTGTAAATGACGTTGTTACTGTAGGTCGATGAGAGAATGATGTTCCATAAAAACCAGCCTCCAATACTGAGGAACATGGCTATTGCGCAGGTATACGTCTTATTATGAATCTCCCAAAACTGAATCTTGGTTGCTATGATGATGATGCATGCGGTGAAGGTGAGATCGCCCATGGCATAAAGCCCGTTATCTGTCGTAAAGAGCGCTTGGCCGTACAACCCGAGCATTAGAAAGAAGACGATGACTGCTTGAGACGCCGCCATGGCAACCCAGGCAAGGTACTTCTTGATATTGAAGCCACCGTTGTGGTGGCCGAGGCTGTGATAAAGTTCGGGTACCGCAAGTAGGGTTGAAGCCGTAAGGTCTTGTTCGAATATGCCCAGAAAGATGACGGGAAGAGAAGTGAAGAGCGTATTGAACATGCTAAGGGACCAGGATTCGTACAGTGAGGTGCCAGTATAGCCTGCCCAACGTTGGTACAAGGCTTGCGTGAGGTAGAAGAGCATCTCCTTCCAAAAAGTTCCCAGGGTATACTTGCAGGTACGATTGTAGTTCCAGCGGCCATGGACAAGCAAAAGCTTAGTGAGGAAGCGGAATTGGGCGATGGAGTAGTCGGACGAGCGGGCTGCTTGCAGGCCTTCTCTGCCCGTAATGCCAATGCCAATATGGGCTTCTTGTATCATGGCTATATCATTGGCACCGTCACCTATGGCTAGTGTAACGGCGTTCTTGACCTTGTGGCGGATGGACGAGACGAGGGAAGCTTTCTGGGCAGGTGAAGCCCGGCAGCAGATAACAGTGTCAACGAGGATGGCCAAGGAGAGAAACAGTTTGCGAAGAGGCTCAGATGCTGTGATCTGCGAAAGCGTATGTCCATCAATGACAACGACTGAGTGGGCAACAATGTCGTTGCTCATCTCCAGGGTCGCGGCCGCTATGCGTTGGCCAACGTCACCAAGCTCGTCGTCGAGTACGGTCACTGTTGAGTAATCTTTGATCAGACGACAGCTATGTGCAATGTTGATGGCCGTCTCCCGTTTGTCACCAGTCAACATCCATAGCTTGATCTTAGCGCGCCGTAATTTATCTATGGCTTCTGGAACGCCGTTCTGTAATTTGTCCTCGATAGCGGTAGCGCCTGTCAGCTCGAGATCTCTTTCTATCATCGCTCCTGCTCTTTCAATCATCTCCTGCCGGTTGTGCAGACTTGTCGAGGCATCGTGGTAGATCTTCTTCCATTCCTTGTACTCATCTTCTTCTACATATCTATGGCCGTAGAGTAACGTTCTCAAGCCTTCTGTGGCGAAGGCGTTGATATGCTCAAAGCATCGTTCAAACACGGCACTATCATCGGTCACTAAGGCTTCCCTCGCCCGTTCATCTCTGCCGTCAGCTTGGAAAGAAGATCCACTGTCGAGGCCAACGTGTAGCTGTCGTGGGCCATGATGAGCGGAAGGTCTCGGAGAATAGTAGACGCTTTCATTGTCCAATGCTGCCAGTTCTACATTTGTCTCACGTTCCCTGAGCCAACCATCAACATCATCTCGAATCGATCCTAGTCGCTTAGCATTCATGCTTGATCGTGTGAAGCCGCTCATACTTGGTCGATGGATACTCAAGCTTTGCCGAGCCATGCTGTTTCTCGGACTTCTGGCTTCGCTTTCACGCCTAATAACCTCTTTAGCCTCGATACTCTTCCTGTCATTAACCCTTTGTTCAACCTCAACAGCCTTTGAGATGGCGAGGCTAGATAATCTCAAAAGATGGATGAGCGTCGAGTCTGCGCCCTTGCAAAGCACACAAATTCTGCGATTCGGCATGCGAACTATTATGGACATCCTCTTCCTATTGCTAGAAAATTCGAGGATGTCGAGTACTTGATATACTTCGAACCCTGGCTCGCCCTCCGACTCAGTACCCAACGTTTTGATCGTGATATTGGAATTTTGGCGGTCAATCATGATATATCCTAGCTCTTGCGCAGCTCGTACCAAAGCCTGCTCATCTGGCGACGCCGCTTGGTATTCAATCTCACCATTTGCCTTCGTCTCTGGAAAACACGTATGACATAAGGCTACGGATATCAGGAGAGTGCGAACCTTATGGGCAAATAGCGTATGTGGCCGATGCTGAATGTTTCGTATCAAATCTGTCGTCCTCATCTCTGGCTGCGAGACGGAATGCCAGGAAGGTGATCTACCGTAGGACGCTTTGGAGCTGTTGCGGACTGGAGAGCAAGGATTATCCAAAGTGGTGCCTACCTCCTCTGACCTTTTACCTCGCACCGAGGTACTTGCTCTTCGCCATGCAGCAGTTTTCCCTTTACCGCGCCGCTTCTGAGAAGACGGTCTCCGAACAGCCTCTTCGATTGTATCTTCTTGTAGATCTGGATCATGGAGACAAGCGGTACCAGCTACGCTGATCTTTCGAAAGCGCATCGAGTTGTTTGTCAGGGTGCCGGTCTTGTCGGAAAAGATGTAATTCACCTGACCTAATTCTTCATTTATTGCTGATGTCCTTGCCTCCATAGGTGTGTTCGAAGCTTCATCATACATCTCCATGTCGCTCAACAGGAGCATCTGGAAGAGCTTGACAATCTCTAAGCTGACGTACAGTGACAGCGGGATCATTGTATTGAAGAGAATGATGAAAGACACTAGGAGTGGGAAAAACGCAACGCCAGCGTCGGCAATATACCAGGAACTCTCTTCCACGTCTTCTTTCCAAATGTGGTAGGCCGCGGTGTTGAAGATCGCAAGCAGGATGACAAAAACGACAAGAATGATGACAACTTTATTGACCATTGTCTGCAGAGTTGGCTAGCGTCGTTGGTCAGCGCAGTCTGCATATTGAGTAAACACAAGAGCTAGCTACTTACTGCCTTGATCCGAGGATTCTTGGTAGCGTTCATCCTGATTTTGCACTCTTCGCCGGTATAGATGGCCATGCCAAAGACTTCAGATGTGTTTCTTATAATGCTCCCTCGATAGATGATCTCAGTGTTTGTCATTGGCACGGTTTCGTCTCCAACACTGACTTTGCCCTCGAAATTATAGAGATCAAGATTAGGGTCCTCGAGCACAAAATGAGGGTTGCACTTCGCAAGGTCAATTATGGTTTTACCACTTCTTGTCAATGGTGGTGAAGCTTGCTTGCTTTTGAGATCGCTCTCCCCGTCGAGAGCTATTGTTTCAATGTAAGCCATATCTTCCGTTCCCGTGGCTCGCAGTATGGCAATATCGGCGGGGACAGCATCGTCACGACTAAGCTTAATAACGTCCCCAACCCGGATATCTCGCCATTTCGTCTCCAGCCAATGCTCAGATTCATTGTAAGTAGCAGTGCTGCCACTAAGATCATCACTATCTGTTGCAAAACACTCGCGAGCATGCAGGATATAAGCCGTATTGTTGTTCTCCGCCTTGTCTAGTCTATATCTTCTTAAATCATCGTATCCCTCCTTTGCAATAGAAATAGTAACGAAAAAAAGGAGCGGAACGATCGTCGTATATGTTCCTGTGGTGCTTAGACCGGGTATCAGTTGCAATATTGAGACGCAGAGAAAGTAAAAATTTGCTAATTTGGAGAATTGTGCAAATAACTGACGAGGAAGAAAGTTGTAGAGATTATATCTGCTCGACGAAATGGTATTGTTGATGTATTCATTACCGGTCCTGTCGTCGACAAGTGGTTTCTTCCTAGCTGGGTCTAGCTGTAGATGCCGGCCATCTTGGGAAGTGGGGATACCCCCAGTTTTCAAGATCTTCTTGCGGATTTGCTCTACGATCGTCCGAAATCGTATCCGAAGTCCTTTTCGAGCGGCTTCACTCACCATCCAAGTCTCATAATGAGGCAGAGATGACGTTCCATAAGGCCTTTTTACAGACTTCGTCGTGCGCTCAGGGTAAGCTAAACTGCCGGCCGAAGAGGCAGTGGACTTCTTCGACCCTTTTTGGCCAACTCCATTACGTGACGACAGCGATGATGCATACCCCGCCGATTTTGGAACTGGTTGCAATTCTAGCCCATGCCCAATGCTCCGGGCAGCTTTTTCGTCAATGTGACGTGCGAAGATAGATCGAGGATGGGAGTTACCGCGCTCTTGTTTTTGAAACGAAGCGGGCGATTTAGGTGACTGCAAGGTAGATGATATTATAGGTAGGATAGTCTGATGTTCTGAAGAGACGGGACGGAGAGGATATCTTCGGGAGTCATGGCCGTCATTTTTGAAGGTTGCGGAGCTGGTATCTACGGAGACTCTCGAAGTCGTCGATAGTTTCCGGACACGTTCCCTTTCTCCTTCAGACTCTTCACCGAGCGCATCGGCTCCAATTTGGTTTCCTCTATCTGGTGAATCGTTGTTCTCTTTCCATGAATAAGCTGTGTGGAATGAAGGCGCCTCTGCTGATTGAGCAGAGACGGCGGCGACATTTCTGTTGATCGACGGAGATTCGCAAGCCTCTATCGATGAAGCACTCCTGTGTTGGGAAACAGATTGACCCTGCGTTTCGAGTGTGAGGACCGGAGCTCGAGCTCGCTGATCCATGGAGGGCAATGAAAATCCATCTGTCCCCCGGCTAGCATCCTCATGCTTGTCTTGGTCCATGCTGCTTCAATGATCTACCCTTTATCATAGCCATTGATACAGCATTGACGTGTATTCTTCACTCAGCTTGCGAATAGCGGGGGTATCGTGGGTGAGTGGACAGCGACTCGCGGCAACGTGCGCTCCTCGACATTGCTGGATGTCCAGATAGAGCGCATCACGTAGATCATGTATATGTGTTCGATATGTTACATTGATGCTGAAACAACGTAGCCTTTGCTGCGGGCTGACGACGACATGAGGAGGCTCAGCCAGAGGTCAAGCCACCGCCCCGCGGCGTGGCGGCGTTCTTATCTAATCGGTGATCAACCTGGCAAGCGACAAAGGTCTCCATCTCAAGTATTCTAGATGGTAGGACTAGTCGGCGTTCGTTAGGCCTGGAAAGCTGAACTACGAGCTGCAACACATAGAAATACCTATGATACCGAGCGGCAAGCTGCCGGGAAATTGAGCTACCTTATGATACATAGCCACTAAACAGGAGGCAGCCGTTACAACCTTGACAGACCGATGTTGGTGCTTGAATGGTGTAATGAAAGCGTGTGCAGTGAGTTATCAGGCAGCAAAGTCCAGTGGACCGATTGTCTTGCTGTTTGCCACAGCCTCATGGACCTTGATGTCACCCGGACATGTTTCTACGATTAGTGTTACTCTTTGTCCTCATTTGACGGCACCACCTGCTCTGAACAGTCTTTCTTATAATATGAGAGCGGCTGGGTAAGTCATGGTGGACAGGAGGGGCCCATGAGAACGCCACCACACTACTCGACCAAATGAAGCATGATCGAATATGTCAAAGGGCCTCGAAATACGAGTTCCCGGTCTTCAGGGCCGGGTCACCTTCTTCATCTCTCCCGCAAATAACTACAAATTGCATCACTATCAGTGACCGCTTATAAAGAACGACAAAGCTGCGGAAACCAGACAGGCAGTAAGAGTGTGTTATGTCTGTGAAGTAAGAAGAAGGAGAATACATACAGCGGACTCAGGGCTAGCTCAGCTCACGAGACCGGGTTTGCTAATGCTCCTCATCGCCATTGCAGGGCACCCTAGACCTCATCGACGTACGTTATCCTGGTTCGGTGGTTATGTAGATTTAGGAATATATTACAAGAGACATAAGAGGTAAAGAGGGGGTGCGAGGTTACATCTAATTGATTTACCCAGTGTTATAGATGGTTCTTCCACGCAGAATGTATTGCCGTCAACAAAGAGCAACCTACCATGGAGGAAGGAGTACCAGGAAGATGAGCAGGGGAATATAACATCGAAGCAGATATTTTAACCTAGCAAAAACGACGCTCTTTCCAAGGCTGGCCACAAAGGAAGGAGGGAGCAATGACGGTAAGGTGGCCAAGAAGCCGGGCGTTCTTGGAGCTGGTAGGATTGTGTTTTGGCCCGAAATGGTCAATAAAACATAGATCATGATACACTGAAGCTTAGCTTTCAGAAGACTATGACATTCGATGTCGTAGGAACCGTACTCCTCGCCGCGAAACGTCTTCTGATAACCATTCTGGCCTGGAAATCTATGCTCAGAGAATAAGACGCTTGTTCAAGGAATGCTAGTAACAGAGGAGCATTCGTTCAGGGACTGATCAATAGCCATGGAACTGATAATGTTCACTTTTAACCAGACAACACTGGCTATTGGCCGGCGACACGGATAATAGAACGCAGTACTTACTCCACACGCCGAAGGCCAAGTCGTAGTTACAGGTGCCATGAGCGGTCCTCTCGTAACAGCGAATGTTGCTGACAGCAAGTCTGATCTTCATAATTTGCATTGCACGTGACCAAGCAGTAACACCCTATCTAGAAGAAATTTTGCTGGAATGATGCACCGAAGTGAGAGGCAGCGCCGCCGCCTTCCGTTCCAGACGAAAGAGCAATCGCCAATCGAAACAGTAAGACATTGGATCGACCGTGTCCACAAATGCCAGCATAAAAATCCAAATGCTGGCTTATTAGGTACCGAACACTGAAAAAGTTGTATAAATGGCAAGTGCACGCCAACCCGCTTCCTGTCCAGATCAAGAGGTATCTCCCCAGCTCCAGCCCCTATTCCAATATGTACCACCCTAAATCGCTAAGCCTCGTATCAACGCCTCGAATAGTCCCAAGATACAATCGGTCTGAGTCCACAACAGGTAGCACGGGTTATTGAGATATCATCATTAGCGATTAGACTCCTGTTTGCTCCGGACTTAAATGGGTGTTATCCAAGTTGCCGAATGAGACCATATTGTGCATGTCCAATTCCTCACTTGAGGATTCCTCCTGCATATGAGCACCGAATTCTGTATCTTCCATAACATGATTTGGTGAATGCATCGGCAGATTCAGATTTTGCTTCGAGTACATCTCACTCAGTGAATATCCATCATCAGACAGTGCGGAGTGATGATCGTGCGACATTGACAAGAAGTCGGCAGAAGGAGATCGATGCATGTTGGCCAAAGGAGGTGATCCATCTGCAATCACAGGATCGCCATGGCTATAGGCGGATAGCGGCGAAACAGAAGGATTGATGGTGCTTGGATGCTCTCCCATGGGGGTGAGGAAAGGTAGGCCGTAAGCCGGAGTAAAATTCGACGCAGGTATGGAGTCCATGTGTGGTCCAGATGAGAAGAAAGTCGGGCTCGCATAGTCCGACGGCGAATTAGTGGTTGCTGCAGACAAAGGATATTGCCGGTAATCCATGGTGCCATAGCCAGAGGTGGTGTCGATCCTCAGATTTGGTCCCAGAGGACTAAGGTCATGATTATGTTGAGCTATGGGTGCAAAGAGAGGAGCGTCGGTCATGTTCACCGACGGTCGTTGGATGTGGAAGGACGGCATCGGCGGCATCATTGAAAAGTCAACGGCAACGGGGACTGAGCGACTTCGCGTACGCTTGTGACCACGTGGCCCTGGCGGTTGCATGCCAAAGCCGTTCTCCTGGAACATGGCAAGGTGTGGATGTGTCAGATGAGCAGTCGGTTGTGATGACGGACGAGGTGGGGCCATCAATGGGGAGACAGGAGCGGAAGCAGCCAATGTATGTGGATCAAATGGACTGTGTCTGTTTACGAAAGAATCCAGGGTCGTCAATTTCGCCAATTGACCAGCAAGCACTTTGGGGTGGCCACCAAGATGATGCACCATGATCATAGATGCTTGCTGCTCCTCCGTGAAGTCAGCGCATTGGTTGAACCCTCCAGTACCAGCAGAGTCCATAAAGAAGTTGGGCGGCCGATTCAACTCAACGAGGAGGCCACGAGGTCTCGTCGGCATGCAACTGACGTCTTCTGTAGGGTCTCCGTACTCCAGCGTGATGTTTTTGATATATGCGAAAGGATACTCAATTTTATAGCCAGCTCCCTCATTGTGTATGTAGTATGTTAAGCAAGCTTTGTCGGGGGCATAGAAGACCACTAAATCCATGGCATTCTGACCTACCCGACGCCATGTGCCTATACTGAGCGACTTGCAGGTGAAATGGTGGATAACTACAAGCGATGTAAGCTCATCGTCGCTATGCATTGCTTTTTGGATCCTTACCGATCTTGCCTGGTTGGGAAGTATCAGGGTTCAAGATCATTCCGCCACTGCCATAAGCGCTCATGTTTGGAGAACGGCCAAGGAAATCTCTACCCAATGGCTTGCCGGATTCGATTGCTTGATTGGCAAGGTAGGTACGCATCGATTCCGGAATGGCATCGCAGTCTTCGCCTGTTTCAATGCTTTTCTTTGCGAGCAGCTTGATTTTGGCGCGCCTACACGACTCATGTCAGTTGCTGCGTTATGCACAAAACTCTGGAATACCAACCGGTTCTGAAACCATATTTGGACGGACCTCTCAGTCATGCTGATATCTTGCGCTATACGCTCCCGGACCGTGGCAGTAGGTGTAGGGTTCTTGGTAAACTCAACCTCTAAGGTGAGAAGTTGATCCTGGGTGGCTCTCTGTCTTTTTTGATTTTTTTGCTGTTGGGTGAGAGTACTCTTCCTTGGTGGTCGACGAGAGGTAGGTGGAGGCCCACTGGTCGCAGAGACCGTGGGCGAAGGTGTTGAAGACGACATGGTGATTGGGGTTGTGAACGGACGATGAAGCCCAAGCGGTACTCTCCGAATGTTCGCTGATTATCCCGGATGGTTCAGGCGTTTAGCAATAGCAGTGGATGACCTGGTTGAAGGGTGTTAAGAGGAGGTTGGCTTCTGAAGTCGCGCGTCGACACAGAGGAATCGGACGAACGTAACACTGCCCCAAGTCAAGTGCTACAGCCACCGACTCTACAACAGGACTAGAAGTAATGCTGCTGAACCAGAGCAGGTAGATGCGACAGGTAGATCGAAGAAGTGGTGGCTTAAAGCGGAGAGGAAAGTTGGAAAAAAAGAAGAGGAAATGTTAACAAAGAAGCAGGCAAGCCAAGGAGTGTTATGGACCCGAAAAGAGTGGCGGTGTCCGTATATTGGCAGAAACAAAGAGCGAAGAAAAGAAGGTGAAGGGCGTGGAAGCCTACGACAGCAACATCGAGCGAGACATGATGATGATGATGTTGTGATAGGAAGGGAGTTGGAGGAGGGGGGGGGGAAAGTCACGGTCAGGGGGTACTTCGGTTCGAAACGCCTGCCGAACAGGGGGAACAGCCGAACACGCTGCCACGCTGCACCGCTTTCTCCGCTCACCTTTCTCTTGCACTTTTGCACAGCATCGCCCTAACCTTTCTTTTGGATTACCTGCATCTCACATAATTCACAGGACAGACAATTTATTATTACCACTAGGAATGATCGCGTGTTGCTGGCGTTACGATGATTCAGGGAAACATACTTTATGCCAACTGCAGATGGACTCTAGAGTCGCGGACATGTCTGACTGCTTCTCAGGCATATGAGTCGCAGTTTATCAAGGGCATTGGTCTATAATAACGACTTTAAGCGAAGACTGTGAGATGTGTGTGTGTGTTGACGAGACCGCTGTGCCGCTGTGGCCAAGTCAGACATGCTACGTGCTTGTTCTAAGCTATGAGCCAGCGGTGTGGATGGTCCAGCGTTCCTGGCCCCTGATCGTTAAGTCGTTTACCACCGAGTCAAGATCAGATCATGCCAGGCCCAAGCTTTCCACAAGCATCGAATGAGAATCCTGACAGCGTCCAACCCTTTTTCTAAAAATACCACTTGAGAGCTTTTGATCATCTGATACTCTAGCCAGCTTCCCTCTTCCCTGTACTCACACTGTGTGCCGTCAAGCTGACTTTAAGCTCACCAACGGCCGATTCTGTTCCTGCAGAGCTAGCCTTGGGTCGCGCATGATTTTCAGGCACGAAAGCAAAACGGGCTTAGTGGCTCGATATCCGAAACTTAAGGCGAGAGGCGAAGCGCTTTGCGCAAAAGCCACTCTCCAGGACAGCATGTCGATATCCTACAGCTACGCTTCGTGCGCCTGATTGCGCGAACAAAGCGACAATTCAGTCAACGTCGATGAGAACAAGCTCAAAGAGTATAGTGTAGTTGCTTGAGTGTGGAGAGAAACAGTGGATCTCTGACCCTGTGCTTGTCAGGTCTCCAACCCAAAAAGCCAATGCAAGTCGTGCCGCAGGCCCACGCTGGGCTGAGTTTGGGAGTGCAGCTGAGGCACAAGTGTGGTGTGTTCGGACGGCCTGGGACTTTACTGTTGTTTGACGCCGTCCACACACGTGGCTTCTAACATAACGTTGCAGCAAAAAGTCCCAGTTCGACCTCCAGCAACCCTCTCACGCCAAGCCACTAGTCAGAGGTGTGCTATCTAGGGCTGATGTATGCTTACTTCGGAGTCCGGAAGCTCCTATACTACTCCGTTCCAAGTCCTTTGCACGGCCGAGGAGGACTTGCGGAGATCTTTGGTCGCTATCAGGAGATTGCTGAGTGAAAGCTGCGCGGACGGAACTGCATTGATTTAACGTATCGTCCAGGCTGAAGAGTATCGCACAAGCGTTCCGTCGGCAATTCGTGACTGGCCAGTGCAGCGACCTGAGGTATTGAAGGGGCCTTCCGGATATATCAACCGGATCTCGGAGGGATGGGAGCTCGGAAACCTAGTCGAGTGCACACATTCGGCATCCCCTTCTCCAATCGCGAGAACTAGATTGCATCAGGAACCATAGCCCCAATTGATCATCTCCATCACTTACAACACCGTCATTGTTCACCACCCCATCCTTCACCCAAACAGACCATGCTCCTATCATGTTTGCCATCATGATATCCGTGAAAAGTCTATCTCCAACCACAACGATCTGTCCTGGCTGCTCGATCCCAGTGGTCGCGTCTCCACGTAAGTGTTTGAAGACATCAGGTCCACAGCCAGGCTTCTTGATGGAATGACGAAAGACTTCAATGCCAGTCGCTTCTTCTAGAGATTTGGCTTCCTGACCATTTGGATCATCATCGGTTCCGGCTGAATTGCTGACAATTAATAGACGTGATCCTGGGTAAGCTTTGCGAAGTGCTTGAAAACAGGTCTGCAGAGCACAGAGATTAGAGAGTACGATCCAGTAGGAGGCTCTCCTAGAGACCGTCTAATGTACTTTCAAACATAGTTCGTATGAAAATTACACACATACCACGTATGGCTTATAGACGGTGTTGTCCTTTGGTTTGGCGAAGCAATTGTCTTTATCTAGTACGACCGCTCGGATATCAGGCTCTTGACCCCCGTTCGCTAAAGTTAGATTCCTTGATATTGGCAGGGAAATGCAGTCAAATGTAGGCACCGTAGCGTGAGATAAGCATAAAGAGGGTTTCACCAGGAGCTTGAAAGCATTGAGGGTTGCCGATACATTCATTGGAGCAAGTGCAGGACCCGACGTTCTCAAAGGCTAAAGTAGGCAATACCAAGGCTTGGCGGATCGCTCAGCCCTATTCTAGACGCGAATTCAGCAAGCTTATAACCATCCAATTATCTCCCCGTATTTTCAAAGTGCGCACACTCGTAGCACGATGACTAGTACGATTGGGATACCGATCAAGCTCCTCAACGAAGCTCAGGTATTGCCTCCCAGATGTGGAAGTAACCACTAGCGACCCTAACAGTCTTCCTTAGAATCATGTCATAACCCTCGAGATAACTTCAGGCCAAGTCTACCGAGGCAAGCTTATAGAGGGTGTGACCTTTCTCTCCTGCACACGTATCAAGACCTCCTCTCGAAGTACCCCACACTAACAAGATCTGTTTTTCACAATATAGCCGAGGACAACATGAACGTCCAGCTCAAAGACATCACCGTTACCGCGCGCGATGGTCGAGTCAGTCATCTCGATCAAGTCTATATACGGGGGAGCCATGTACGATTTTTCATAGTACCGGATATGCTGAGGAATGCGCCAATGTTCAGATCGAGGGGGACAAGAGGAAGAGGGGTGGGGTTGGCACGAGGAAGAGCAACGGTCAATAGGGCAAGAGGCCAGAGGGGTCCACGGGGTGGCTGAAGGGTACATCTCCAGACATGAAAAGTGACCAGATATGAACATGTGCGTCAATAAGCGATGGGGTGGGCGGCAAGGTAACGCAAGGATATGGTCTCTGGGTCTGCACCGGGACTTACTATGCTGCGGAAAAACTTGTCGAATACCCTCGAGTATAGTTCAGGTATCTCTTGAAGCCGAGTACTGAGATAGTAGGCCGTATGGCGGTCTCCGAATTGTGGGACTACTACAGGACATGATAGGAAGCAGGCGGACTCGAAAAGCAAAGACGAATCGTTCAAGTCACGGAACATGCCTGAATGCAATAATTGAATCGCCAATTGATCGTCTACACAATCTTCATAACATGTCTCACAGCCTTCGCCGCGAACCTCCTCCTTTCAGCCTCTGGCATATCAGCACCCATATCCTTGATAGCATGCACTTTCAGCATCATCTCCTCCAGCTCCTCTACACCTTCGTCACCGCCTTCTCCAGATCCCTCCTCAGCATGGACCGCCATCTTCAGGCCCCTCATCTCCCCCTCCATCTGGGCCGCTTCCGCCCCGAAACCATCATCAGATGCAAAGTTGAGATCATCGGAGAGGGCGTCGCCGTTACCACCTTCCCACTCATGTGCTTCCAAAGCTTCTTTCAGGCGAGAAACCCCTACCTTTTCTACTCAACGAATGCGTGATCAGCATATGTCCAGCCAGCAATATCAACTTGAAGGGGTATCACACCGTACCTCCAAATTCATTTCTCTCCGTCTGGCTCCCTCCTTCTCCCTCAGGTCGATCCACCTCGGCAATATCTCCATCAACCCATTCCCACCCCCCACATTCTCTGCAGACATCCTCCCACCCTTCCGTGTCCATTTCCAAGTAAGGACTGATAGTCTGCTGCATCCCTACTGCCAGCAGCAATGGCTCGCTCGTTGCATAGGCATCTTCGGTGTGGTGTTCGATAACCCCACGTAACGTAGTGAGAGACAAGCGTATGCTTTCCAGATCTGTCTTCTCTCTAGGCTTTCGGAAGCAAGCCACCCAGGCTCCGACTGCTTGGACAACTTCTTTTGCTTCCGAGTCCGCCCATTCTTCTTGGAACGCGGCGGCGCTTGAGGGCGTGGTTGGGAGTATGTCCCGCCAGATGGGTATTGATGCAGAGTAGTATGTTGTTCGAATTTCGTAGTGGGAAATATCTGGGTATCTTTTACGTCAGTAGGTATATTAAGATGATGGACATGATGGCTCCTCTGGTGAGGCTGGCAAACCAATTAAGAAGGCGGGATGAGGTGTGTCGGGTGTGGAGAGGAGGAGCAAGCGGAGCGGAGAGGAGATAATGGGGACCATATTGGGGAAGTGAGAGCCTCTTGCACCTATATTCTAGTCGAAGCTACGCGTTCATGGGAGGTGCATGCTTTAATATATAATCCTGTACCGCTGGTATCCAAAACCCCGGGCAACATGCATGAGGTAAAAGCGATAACACCGGAATATCTGCCTTCTTCCCTCCCGATGATACCTTACCATGAGTGGGTATCGGATGCCTTTCCTATGTGCAAAACCTCGTGGTACCATAAAGCTCAACGTTGTGCTCCTCTGCCTTAGAGCCACATGATCCTTGATCATTGAGATGTGCCAAATGATGCATCTCGAGGAGTGATATACGTCTCTGAGATACCGTCTACGTCTGTCCTCCCGACTCTGCCCGCACTTCCATCAAAAACGAATGGCCCTGCATTATTCGTCGGAGTCATAGGTCCATCGTGAATGAAATGATCTGTCGTCGTAGGTGTCCGTGACGAAGGCTCGTTCAGGCCTGCCTCTCCAAAGAGAGGTTGAGTAGGTGTAATTGGTCGTAGATACTGTCCTGAAAGTGATGGAGCTTCCGGTTCCGAGTACTCCCTAGCAGGTGTGAAAGGGGGCGATATTCGCCTCGCCCCTCGACGAATAAGCAGCTCCGATGACGCGTTTGAAGCATTGGTAGGTTCGGAAGATCTGGCTAGTTGAGGCGCTGTATTAATGCCATTCCGAATTCTCAGATTGGACGTTGAAAATGCCAAAGCATTATCATCGTCAGTGGCTAATTCATCTTGCTCCAGAATAGGAAGTCCATTGACACCAATGGGGGAGGTCGTTTCCGGGCTTGATTGCACCTCATTTTCCTCCTCCCAGCCGTCGTCCACGGGTTCGTCGACATCGGCTTCTAGATCTGTGACTGCACGGCAGTTCGGGCATATGAATTGAGGGTAGTGGTTCGGACGATTGATAATGGGGCGTATGCATTTGTAATGCCAAACATGTGAGCATGGGGCAACGAAGAGCGATTGGCATGGCTAGTGAGATATTAGTAGGGCTTCTTCTACTTACTCAGTGCCACTGAAACTCACAGCTACCGACATCAGACAAATTGAGCATTCCGACGAGTGTGTGGAAGCGGAATCCGAGTCCTTCTTTGGTCCCGTCCTTCCCAAATCGCGGAGCCGCTTGTGGGTCTGCACACTGCGAATCCATTAGCATGCATTCATATGTGACATTGAAGCTTATCCGCTCACTTGTAACTATTGAGAGTTTTCTGCCATGCCCTATTGCATTCGACCCGGATCTTTACACATCTGAATATCATCTCTTCCCCGCCCCGGAAGTCAATGCCCAGCTGCACCACGTCGCCATCATGGACGGGAAATGGCTTGGATTCGATATTCGGTTGACTAAGTCGTATGTGATTGAGGAAAGTGCCCGAAGAGCTCTTCATATCCTTGATGTACCATTGTCCATGTGAACACCAAAACTCGCAGTGTCTTCGGCTGACCACTTTCGACTTGAAACCCACGGGTGCAGAGGATGGTGTATTAGGCGGAGGATTCGGGTTCACATCGCGCTCCGAATATCGCCCCACGCGAATGACACAGTCCTCATGGGGAAGAGTCCTGGATGTAGCTGGAAATGCCAAAGAAGGCCGAGTCGACCGAGGATCTTGGTGGGGTATAAGTTTGATCGTTGGCATTTGATCCTGAGGGTGGCCAGTGAGATTAGATGTGCCAGGATATGAGTGATTCCGTACGCCATCAGAACCGTTGGCAATATCAGGTGCACTTCCAGCTATATCGCGAGCCATGTCACCAAAGATGGTTTCACAGTTTGAAGGTGTGGGAAAAGGACGTAGAGCCAAGTCAAGTCTGTTCAGCAACGTACTCTGCTCGACCTGTTCAGTGTTGCGCACGCTTGGAAGAATGGTGTTGTTGACGATGTGTGGTGTATGGTGTATTGATTCGGGGGGAGAGCTGATCGAGCGAGAGAAGTAATTGGGTCGGCTGCGATCAGGGGCTGCTGGAATGTTTGAAGGCACTGCAGAGGCGGAGGATGAGTGTGTATGGCTTCGCAGATAACTCAAGCCTCGAAGCCTTGGTCGTGGGGTTTTAGCGGGGTTGTCACGAATTGGGGCTGGGCTTGGTGGTGAGGACATCAAAGGCGGCAGCGGTTGGAATTCGCAGGACCAACGTTATGGACGACACAATCCTCGAGACTCAGTGTTACGAATGATGGTTACCAGTCGAATGCGATGAGCGAGAGGGAGGGTCTTGGGGTGCAAGCATTGATCGCATTGCGCCGGACAGCGTCCTCGCGCTAGAATAGATAGATCTATTCTAGACCTCACTTACCTACCTTAGACTCCACATGAACTTGCCGTGGAAGGAGATCTTCACTCTGGAGATCTTCACTCTCCTCATCGAGTTTTGTGCTCTCTATTGTCGACTCTCACGTCTTTAAATCCTCTATAGACCCTTCAGTGACTAACAGCTGTACCCCGGGTCCGAAAGACGCTCGACAATTCTTCTAGAGCTATGGAACCATGCTCGTCACAAGCATTGATGGCTTGCTTCATGGAGCTCCTTCCACTTAGAAATCCAGGCATCCCGAGCCCCATTGCTCTTGGTTTCAAACAATACTCTTTGTTGTCTCAACGCTACGACCGATCACTGCTGTTTCCTGAAGTCACTACCTTCCTCACATCATTACTAAAGCCTACTGGATTTTGGGTCCAGCTGATCCAGCAATGTATTCCCACCACCCCATATCTATCACGCCGGAATGTTTGATTCCGCATGTCGAGGCGTATGGCTATGATGGCAAAAGTGTCCAAAAGATTGACCCGTCCAAGGAAGCATCTTGCCCATCATACTGGCCAATTCCGCACTAGATCTAGTCCCAAATGCTAAGACAACTTCAGAACAGGGCTAGAGTAAAGGCTCGTGATCAAGCCAACGCATGTACAAAGCTGCAGCGCTCTTCAAACCAAAGTCCGGAAATTCTCCAGCAAGGGTCGTTCATCACGAAGTCAAAGTACGCTGCAAAAGTCATGCTATATCTTGATCCGAGTCACGATAGCGTCTGTTGTCGGGCTAAATATATGGTCTCATATAACTAGTGACGATTTTCGTCTTCCAATGGAGATGGCCGTCGTGGTCCCGCTCGAGATGTCTTTTGCGAGGCGTCTAGACTCAATTATGTGAGGAACATCGACCACTGCAAATGACAACGTCCTGATGGCAAGATTGAGCTTCCATGTTCGGAGGCCTGCGACGATACAAGACATTGTCGCCGCCACTAAGGCGAATTACCAAGGACACTATAAATGGATTGAGAGTGCCCAATGGAAGCTTTCGGCATCGTAGTATATCTAAGTATCACAATCGACTTGAGATCATCTCCGTTGATTCCATGTTTTCGTCTGCTTGTCCCTATAACGTACATGGACTAGATCCTTCATCCTAACACCCTGATCAGGGCGAGCCAATTGCTCGGACTCGACGATAAAACCAGCTTCTGTTTCCATAAATACGATCCCGGGAGGTAGTTGCAGCTCGACAGCATGGACTCAAGGAATATTCCCCAATCTCGAGAGGGGCTGAGTTGAGGGTCTCTCTGGGTATCAGCCTCGCTTATGCGGTATTGTAGGTCGCGTTGGCTACACACATCAGGAAAACCCCAGTTTGAAGCTGATTCACACCGGAAAGGACGATGGGGATGCCGAGCATGACTTGATGGTGCCAACTCTGAGCTTAGACACAATTGGTATGCTGATGCTGGTAGGAGAATATAGAGCCCGAGCACCTGAAGATGAAAATGGAGGACCGACGAACCATATAAGCGTTTCAACTTTCAGCATCCGTGGATTTGAACAGATCGTCCCCTTCTGCTTCTAGATAAAGCGTGCAATATTACGCAATGGAGGTCACACCTTGAAAAAAGGACCTGCAACAGTGCGAAACCAGATCGCTACAGGTAACAGTGACGTTGCTTGGGTATTAAGAGCCAAGCAAAATTTGCGGTCTTCACGGACCGGTCGAAATCACTGCCTTGGAATAAACATACACTTCACTCCGCTGGTCTTTGCACCAATTTCCATCCGTCATCGTCGGTCTGCACAAGATCGACCTTAATATCCTTGTAGAGCTCAGACATCTCACTCAGAGTCTTCACGGCCAAACGGTCGGGATTATCCAAACCCAATGCCTGCCCATGGAAAATCATCGCCATGTTACTCGATTTCCAAATCGCAACATCACGGTACGTTGTCTCCAAGATTGTACCGAGCAAATATAACAGGGAAGACACTATTACAATAGCAGGGTAGGAAAACCAGGCCCAGCGGACCCTGACGTAAGCCTCGGTTCTGAATGCTTGACCCTTAAAGGGGGAGGAGCCGCTATCATTCTGTTGACGGATGTTGTTGGTCATCGATGTTGCCAAATTCGCGATGCGGTAGGAGTAATCAGTGGTTTCGTACAGGGCCTGAACGACATCTGATGAAAAGGCAGACCCTGTTAAAGTGCCATTGATACCGCCACTGCCAGTAAAGGTCGAGGACATGAATGTATTCATAGCCTTCGCAGCTAGATTGGCTACTTTGAAAGTTGACGCGTTGGCTGTGATATTGATGACTTGGGAGGGCGGGTTGTAGATGAGGTCGGAAGATTGGAAATGGGTGGCACTGTCGTTACGCCAGGTGTTTGTGACTTGTTGCTGGATCATGCCATCCGTGACCTTGGCAGAATACGTATTGATGCAATAAAACATAGCGCATTCCCAAGCCGTGGTGTCGTCTGAATTGTCCGTTGTTTTGGAGATTAGGGAAGAAAATTGTATTATAGAAGGCTCGATCCCATGCAAATCAGAAGAGATATTGGTGACGCTAGAATTGATTTGGCCACCAAAACCGAGGAGACTTGGGCCTCCAGGGAGTACGAGCTTGAAACACCCCGTCGTGTTACATGACTTTTCCACATACGAGGTTATATTGACGCACTTGCTACATACCGCTAACGAGGAGAAGCCCTTCCATGTGCAGCTATAAACGGTCAAATGAAATTTTGCCATCTTACAACCTCGAGAAACTCACTTGCCAGTTGCACAAGAATAATCGACCAACACATCTGCTTGGTTTTTGACGTCGAAGATACCACTGTAAACGGCAGCCTAATCGCAACATCATCGGCACAAGTCCATCCAGATCGACTCTCTGCAAGGGAATACCTTCATCGATATATCTACAACCGAGGGTAGCGGTAGCCCTTCATTACTTCGTGCATGATATCGTTGAGCACGAACTATGGTGGCTGCCCTTTCAGCGGCCACAAGTCTTTCGGGGTAGATGACGACCTGCTGGAGGAATGGATCAAACAGTAGCAACAAGACGGTGATACTCGCACCAATGAAAGTCAGATGCCTACAACTTTTAGAGGTGGAATACCAATCCTGGGGAGGGGGCCCACCTTGCTCTGACGCCGAACAACAGGGCTAGGGCGCCCCAAGGCCCTCTGCTCGCGTCATCAAAGAGCTGAAGATCTTGCATAGGCCGGGGTAGGTCTTGTCGAAACCATAGCCATTTCGACTGTGAGATTGAAGCCCCGACGATTGATGTGAAAGCAAGCTTAGCAATGGCGGCAAAGAATGAGATGGTAGAATTTAGCTAAATAGATGCTCAGCGCTAGACAAAGCATTAGAAACAATGGCAGTTCGCACCGTGAAGACTGAGGGCCAATCCGGGAGAGAGGAGCCGTCATAGAGTACGAGGATGACGACAATGGCAGTAGAGGCCAGAATAGCAACAGAAGCAGACGCGAGCTCCCACAGCCACCAGTCTTGTAGTAGCAGAGCAATCCTTCGAGTAATCGAAGCAGGCTTTGAATGCGACTTCGTCAACAATGGTGTTCTAGAATCAGCAGTGTGCTCATCAGGTTGCGAATCTCCGTTCACCCTGTTGGGAGAACGAGCGGGCATTGCCAATTATTTGATCGAAAGGGAAGGGAACATGCTACTCCACTAAGGTATCTCGGTATGTATCAGTATTGAGAGGAGAAGTTACGGCGATGCATGTGCAACACTCATGAGAAAGCTTAGCAGCAAACACGTAAAATCCCCCCCATCTCTGTATGAAAGTCTATATAACAATCAATCTTCAGCCAAAGAGGCGTATGCTAGAGAGAATATTCTCATGAAGTTATCTATCACTTTGGGGTCGCAGCGTTATGGATGTATACCGCCAGGAAAATTGTTACGGTGCAGACGTTCATGCAGCAAATGTGTTTGGAATTGTGTTTGCTGCCAAGCTTTCTCAACGGTCTTGCACACTTTATTGGATTGTTCACTTCTATTATCGCTGGTACTTATCGGATGTGGACACCCTCTAGAATTTGTGCACGAGTCCAGTCTCTCAGAAGTACTCATCTGAGACTCAGAGGACCTGCTCGCCATGTCCCTCTGAGACATCTTAACAAATTACTGACCATGATCTCTTCTCATTCATTGAATGTCACTCTTCTATGCGTGACTGTTCACACCCCCATATATCATTGCAGCTTGATCGTTCCACGTCCTTGCCAACCCATGCTCATGCAAAGCTAACATCAAAACCACTCAGCTTCTTGGTCCACACCACCACTACGGAAAACCGTGTTCTCTTCGCAAGATGACTAGTCTCTGTCCTGTCCTGTCCGTCACAAGCTTTGGGGAGGTACCAAAGGCAATGACGCTCCACCAGCCCCAAGCTCACCCAGTGAAGCGATGCTTATACACAGTATCTTCACCTTACATACCGAGAAAGCTGCTAGTACACCATATAGTAAATGCATCTTGACTTACAATGGGTAGTTTCTGCATGAATGCGATGACTTGTGACGCTATACAAATACTTCTCCATGAGGCTCTTATCCTTGTTAAATCTACCGCTTATGTCTCGACGAAAATACCTCGCGGAGCTAATATAAGTAACACACGGTCGAGATCAGATAAAGAAATCTGTTGGATCATTGTTGAATGTCGTAATAACGGGTTGTCTGTGAAAGATGCCCCGTAAGATGGATTGGCGGGACTCATCGAAGTACACTCTCTTCACAGTCAACAGGATCATGAAGACACGTTCTTCAGGACATCGTCTACTGCATGAAACGCGTGTGGGACCCACCGAGTGTGATGATCCCCAAGGTAAGCTCTTGCTTTCCGAAATTCATATCAATGCTGGTAGACACAGAGATTCAATAGCCATCCATCGAATCTATCTTGATTTCAGCTCTAACATTTTCGAAGAGGCCACGCCAAGGGATAGGGGGAATCGCTATAGCCTTTGCGGAATAGCTCAAGCATGGGCACTGACACAACGGTGGCTGGGGTAATAGAGATCCCGGAAGCAGTGCTGTAGTGATTGAGCAGTTGCAGACTGGATACAGGAATGACCAGGAGTGGAAGAAGGTGGGGAGAATTGACGAACAGTCGGACTTAGGTGTAGATAATCGTGGGATCTATGCGTCGCTAGCGAAAGATTGGGATTCAATGAATGAGGTTGCGAGTTGGAGCAAGCTGCGTACGACAGCGATAGGAACAATAGGTCAGTAGGCGGAGACCAGAAGCAGCAGGTCAAAGTAGACACGCAAGATCTAAATACGCAGGATGTAGGTCGAGAGCTTGCCCTGGCAGGTTTGAAACTTTGGGAATAGGACAAGTATCTGATTCCTTATGTGAATAATAACGTTGTAGTCAATACCTTCGATTTCATGCATAAAAAGTTGCATGCACTGCTGTCGACTCTGGCTCATCGCGGTGGAAAGGATGTTTTGTCGGACACTATTCCCTGGAGCAGATAGTCAATACTTCTGTTGAGCACCGTGAGTACCGCAGATCTATCAAGATGAAATGGGATGATCGCCCTTTGAACTCTGGCGTTTAATGCAAGAAGGCTTCTGACCAAAATTGACTCGAATGGAAGCACAATTGCAACTTCAGTAGAGTAGAGGTTGAAGACACCCATTTGCTCCTGGAGAACGGTATCTTGTCTTTCCTGACCCATGACATGATCTACTATACAGTAGGGCTCTCAGTGGCGCACGCGAATATGCCTGGAGTAGGACAAGATGCACAGGGTTGAGGACTGTATGAGTCTGATGAGCGACATTGACATTGACTCAGGTAGGGTTGTCATGGGAGACGCCGTCATGCTGAAGTGGAGTTATCATCCTTCTGCTGGTCATTCGCAAAAAATCGCAGAGGAACGAGCACTTTGGTTTAATTAGTAACGAGTGTAAACACGTCTAAATTGTCGAGACTGATGACCGAAACGTATGGAGTGGAAAGATCGGTGGCAAGCACGATAATCAGCATACAAGCACAAGTAGACTCGACCACTATATCGTTGACAACGCCAAGTCGTGTACATCGAGCGCAACCATCTTTCCCGGGAATTGGGCTATACAGAGGACATAAGAACTTCGTAATCGCAAAGTTGGTATCATAGCACAAATTGGATTGTCCTCGCCACTCAGCCATGACTCCTTCCGATACAGTAAACTCCATTTAACATGAGCTGACATAAAGACGTTGTGGATGCAATATCCAAGGAGTTCAAAGTAAAATCTTGTGTCTGGATGGGGGGTGTCAGCAATACTGGAAGGGAAAGTTACGACGCCGTATATGGCCATTGTTGAACGTACGATTGTAGCACAGCTTCCAATGTTGTCGAGCTGACATCCTTTCCCGAAGGTATTTCGTTGACGATAGAAACTAAGTTCGCAAAGCATTCACCGGCTCGGTACGCGAGTATCCCTGGTGCTGCAATCTCATCCATTTCGGCATCTAAGAAGTGTAGTTTGACAAAGCGTACGGTAGAGTGGTTGCGTGCAACGACTTTGAGGGCGTCCTCAACTTGGCCACTGAAAGCAGACTAGGTTCCTGATGTCAGCATCATGGTTGAATAGCCTTGGAGAAGGGGACCAACCTCATCGTCGTATATCAGCACGACGACTGTTGTACACGTCGGTACTTTCTCCACAGCGTCCAAGTACCCGATAGGATCAACAGTAACCAAAGATCCATATGTCTTCTGACTCGGGCTTTGTCGCCTGGTCCTCATGTCCTTGTTCATGCTTGCCAGCTCATCAAATCTATTGGCTCTCCACTTTCGCATAAAGTCATCTTCCTCCTCGTCGGCGGAGACATCAGGACTCGGACTCTTGCTTTTCTCCCTCCACTTCTTGCTGGTCGTTCCTGAATGCGAAAGCCTGCTCGAATAAGCGTACAGTGTCTGCCGAAAATTTCTTTTCCTCGCGGTGTCGAAGGAGCGGGCATCTGCTATGACGCCCTTGGGCCCGGTATTGGCGTCGGATTGGGTGGTGGTAGGAAGGTAGGTGGCAGTAGGCATGACAGGCGAGGGGTCCAAGTCTGCGGGGTCCTCGTTATCGTTTAGGGTGGTGCTGTCGTTGTCAGACGAGTCCGACTTGTCTGCTCGGTCGTCTGGGTGCCGAGTGGAACTCGAGCCTTGATTGCTGTTGTAAAAGGCGTCAAATTCGTCTTGAGCGGAGGTCGACATAGCAGCGGAAATAGGGTGCTCAAGAGCGTTGCCGGTGCGATCCTATGCGCTTGTCGACAGGGGAGCGGCGGAATGATGGGTCGCGTTTCAGTGTGTTGAGGTGGCAGGAAGGGTCGCGTGCCGGTTCGCAAAATTTGCCAGTGAGTTGTACATAGAATTATCAATTTGATTGGGGGAGTGCTTAAGAATAGTCGCTACGCCATTTCTCATACGTTGAATCGTCCATAGACCCACCGCGTGGCAGCAAGGATGTTCCAATGCAACTCGGTACGGAGTGGGACGTAGAATACATCCTGCCGATTGGCTTCGTCAGCCTTGCATCCATTATCCAATCCTCCAACATTGTCAGATCCATATCACCCTCACCCTGCAATTTGCTTCCGACTAGCGCACGCAATCCGGCGACTAATATCAGATCTTCCAAGACTGAAACCATGGCTACTTTATCGTTGAAAGAGTACCTTCCCTCCCCTGACCAGGGTATCCCTGTACTTCAGGGGTTGGTACCGAGGTACAGCCAAGACCATAATACTACGTTACGTACTCGTAGTAAAGCTAAGGTTTCTTATCGTTCCTTCATTGTACGCTCCACTTCAGTGCGAGATTGATACATCATCACGGTGAAGTTTCGTGTAGAGTAGACGATCAGAGACTCAGTCGCTCTGGCATTTGAGCCTCCAAAGTGGTCTAGGCCGTCTGTTCAATGTCGGATATTCAGGAAATCATTCATATCTTCCATTCACTGTCTATGCAACATGAAATATCTTACGGGAGTTGTGTGGCTATAGACAGATGCCTACTGCTCCTTCGCCAACAGGTGCAATAGTAAGTAACAATAGGGGGCGATCGCAACCAAAACGCTAAGACCAACGAAACCTACCTTAGTACACGAAATTTTGGTCCGGCTTAGCGTCGTCCATGTAACTTCCCAATCGAACACCGGAATGCCTTGATCGATGGATAATAAGTAAAGTATAGGATACAAGGAGAACGGAGATTGACGATTCCAGTATTAAATACCGCCGGTATCTTCATCCGGTTTCGCAGGCCCGCGTGCCAATATAAACGAATGGTCCCCCTTATCGTGAGGCCTCGAAGGGTCCGACTGTAAAGAATAAGGTGGACCCGTGTATGGAACGAGGCACTGCTGGCATTCCCATAATGCCACCAAAGAAGAGCGTTTGATGCCAGGTGAAGCTGTATTGACGCAGGTGCCAAGTTGTGGACGCTATGTGATCGATGGCGAAAATCTGAATGTCGATAAGAGGAGAAATGTAAGATGATATATGCCAACCGTGGCACTAGAATCATTCAAAATTCCTCAAACGCTTCGCTTATACAAGTTGAATCAACATCAAGCCATCTACCTGCATGTATCATCGAATAAAATCTCTTGATAGCGCAGAAATCCGCCGGAGACTCCCGTAATCGCGTGTTATTTGACATTGATCGTGGCTAATTCTCACCAACTCAGGCTCTGGAACAGCCCGTGTCTTGCCGGGTCCAGGTAGATGAGTTCACCAGCGCTCTCTTGCATCAGATCACATGCGAAAGCGAAGATCTACCGACAAGACCGATATGGAGACTACCATGCCCAAACCTTGAGCTGTTGAGGGAAAGTGTCAGCTCGTTTCGAGGAAGATGGACTACCTGCCATTTGATCAACTTACAGTCGAGTCCCAAGATCCGGTGCATAAGCTCATCCCGTCGTTGCTCACACCCAGGCAGCTGACCCTGTTTATGTGGCCATCCAAATTGCCCACACGGTCGCCTCGAAGCACATCCCACACCTAAGAGCAAGCATCAGTAATTGATTTCTCTTGACATTTCACGTTTTCGCTGTAACTGACCTTGCACTCGAAATCATCATATCCGGCAAACAGCAAGCGCCCGGAAACTGAGAAGGCGACTGATGTGATACCACACAATATTTGATCGCTGGCGTAGGTGTTCACTTCCCGATCGGCGCGGATGTCAAATAGCCGGCAGGTAGCATCATCTGAACCAGTGCCGAAAGCTTGGCCGTCGGGGAAGAACTGTACTGCATTGATATCTGATTCATGGCCTGCAAAGGTCTGCACGGCTTTTCCCGTGCGGATGTCCCAAAGCTTCGCGAACGCATCGCAAGCTCCGGAGATGAAGACGTGTTGATTGGTGGGGTTTATGCTGATGCTCATGACATCTCCTAGGTGATCGGCAAATTCAGTAACCTTGGACCCAGTCTCTACATCCCAGAGCATACAAGTCATGTCGCCAGAAGATGTCAATATACGACGGTCGTTGATGAAGCGGCAGCAGGAAAGATAGCCGGAATGTCCAGAAAGCTCTCGAGCAACGCGGGTGGGGCCTTCCCGTGAAGAGAGATTATAAACAGAGCAGATATTGTCGAGACCACCACAGGCGACATAATTGCCACTTGGAGCATAGGCGCAAGTCATAACCCATGACGATCGCAGAGGAATGGCGTGGACTTTGTTCGTTGTGTATGCATCCCAGATAATGAGCTTGCCGTCTTGAGAGGCCGAGACCAGGTGCCTTCGATCCGTAGACCAATGCATAGCATATATTTTAGCGAGATGGCCCTTGAGAACTTTACGGGCCTTCATGCCGATTCGTGGTAAAGCATCTGTGTTACTCTGGGCCACTCCACGTACTGTCGTCGTGTAAGTCAGCTAGTGTCCTTCATGCCGCGCGGTTGGCTCTCGGTCCCTAACACAAAGTACGACGCCTGGCCTGTTGAAACATATCCCTAACTTACAGGAGGTGTCCGCCAACTCATCCTTTTTGCGCTTTATCTTGTCCTTGAGCCCTTCGGCATCTCGCCGTGCAGCCGCTATTTTGGCTTGCATCTGCTCCCCAGACATTTCTGCGGACATTGTCGAAAGACTTCACCGTGACGCAGTGGATTTCTTTCCGTTCAATAGCGATGCAGTGCCGGTGATCGATTCGACCAGGAAAGCGGATGTGGTGGTAGAGGTTCGAAAGGCCAGCGCGACCGGGTATACGAGGCCGAACGACTTCGATCACTGAGAGCAGAGCAGATTCCAAAATTCGGTAGACAATAGGCGAGGGTGATGAGAACAATTCAGGGCCGGTGGGGGACGGTTTTGTACAGCCGCCAATGGATTGATCGAAGAAGGTTGTAAGTGAAGTTGGAGGGAGGTCTGGAAGAGCTAAGAAGGCTAGCGTTAAGAAGGCGCAGCGCTTTCCCATGAACAGCTTTAGAACTTGGCGAGGGTTGGGAACCTCGATCTACAAAAATCAATCGTTACTATCACAGCTTGGTATCACTTGCGCTATGGTCAGAGCGAAAGTTGATAGAGAGTCATTAGGCTGTGTGTTGCTAGTAAGCTGGCTTCTATCGACCCGGAGGGAGGAATTCGGAACCTCTCTTGAGGTGATCTCTATTCTTTTCTATGGGTCCACAATCCTGTCCTCCTCTCCCCACTGCCTGTCAACCTTCCTGCATAAGAGAAAGTGGACCTGTGAGAGAGCCCCCCCTGTTGTCGAGAGATGAGGGTCCACAGATCTGAACTCTCATAATACACTACATTCTCGTTTGTTGATCGCTGCCATCGTATGATTTGTACGTAGACATTTCTAAACATCAAAGAGGCGGAAGGAAGACAGCAATGTTTAATGAGCGGCTGGCAAAGCATCTGCCACAAGGATAGAGGCAGATGTGACCGATAACGACAACGACAACGACAGTACCACGAGGGAACAGACTAAGGTGTCTCCGATATGCTTGTGTACCCTGCCATGCAATGGCCTTACGGTTCTGATTACGCGAGCATACTGTAATGGTCAGAATTGGTAGCTTCGCATTCGTGCCCACGGAGTCGGTGAAACTGCCCATGCTATGTAGTTTGTCAATAGAATAGATGAGAACAGCAGTGGCTTGTGTGTTAATCACTTCTTGCACACTACCTTTGAGATCTCCAGGCAGTTCACTCGGTTTCAGGAAATTCTTGTCGTCCTGGGTCATGTGAAAGCTGGCGAAGCCGACGTTCTGAAGACAGGTATCTCAAAGTCAACCTTAGTAAGTCTGTGTTATGATGAAAACAGCACAGGGCATAGTTCGTCCAGAGGAGTGGCATGCTCGTATCTAAACTTTCCTTCATGTCAGAGTACCCAAGACTCTACTCCCGTGACTGAGGACCACGAATAGCACCACGAATAGCACCACAGACATTGCTCGTAGGATGATAGTGATGCTGGCGACTTGTAAAAAGGGAGATTCCAATCCACTCTATAATATCATGAGCATTTGCAGTGACCCGCAATGGACGTCAAGTAAGCAAACGCCGACAACTGCTGTAGAATATGTCAATTGTTTGAATGCAGTGGATACGTCCCGACGCTGAAAACGGGAGTCCGAAACGCATATGGATGATACCTTAGTACATGGCTTGAAGTTCAATCAAGAAATGTCTTCAAGGTCATAGTCTTTGCTGACATTCCATTGCAAGTCGATATAACATGATATAGTGATCACGTTTATTGAGGGGGGGAAGTCGCCAAGAGGGCTACCGCAATTAAATCCTCGACCTTTCGCGACACCGCATTGCCTTCCTCTTTCCAACGAGTAAAGTCAACGCACATTCGTCGATTCGTTGTTGATCATCTTCAATCTGACTACCCGCCGTTGCACTGCTTGCGCTTCCACCTGTGCACAAACGAGGTGCTCGCCGGTGTCGTCTCTGTGCTTATTGATCATCGCGGTTACCCTTCCTCTGGACATGGCAGCACGATTGGCCTGAACTTCCGGCTCTCAGTCCTATACCAATTTCCTCCTGAATTCTCACTCACGCAATACAGCGGTTGGAGCTGCTGGCTGGCTTCTGCGCTGCTCCCTACATAGTCTTTACGATCCTCCCAACGCCTCCTTTCCCAAAGATTCATCCAATCCCAGCGCCCTGGCGACTGAACGTATCACGGTCGCCTCGAGCTACACCTACAATTTCTCGCCGAGTAAAGATGAGGGAAGTCAACTTTAGCATTCCAAATGTCAACAAGGCGTCCGTGGGCATCACCACTGCTTTGTACGATCGTCGAGCACTTGATTGTACATCAACATTGCCTTTGATAAACTCGCTAAACCACCTTGCATATCTGACAACCTCCTCTGCCCGGATTCGCGATATCCTCACAATCGATGGCGGTGTCGAAAGGCTTGTTTGCATATTGAAACAGGGCAGGAGCCAGGAGATGATGGAAATGTGGAAGTGGAACTTAGCCTTTCAATGTGTGGTTAACATCGGTGTACGTGGGTCTGAAAGCGTTCGAACAAGAGTTGTGGAAGCGGACATGGTACCGGTAATTGCCACTATTCTAGACAACTACATACAGGTCATCGACAAGTGTCGAGAGAGGGCCGAAAGTGAGGCGATCAATCGACGGAGATCTTTGCAGATACTGCAACAGCGAACAACCCAGCAAAACATCAGAAATGCTCCCAGGAGCTCTTCAGACCGCCAAACTTTCCAGGATCGAGGTAATGCCCCTACGGAAAGTAGACCGTTCCGCCGTCACGATCCTCCACCATCAATCGAAATACCACAGTCATTCACTCCACCCACCTTCGACACCCTAATTGCTGCTCAACCTTCAGACGTGACGCCCATGGATCTCACGCCAACAATGCCACACTTCGCAATGAATTCGCCCCAAGAAAGAACAAGTACCACCCGCCACCACCACCATCACCACCACCACCACCACTATCACCACAGGAGCCAGGATGGACGACACTACAGTCATACTCATAGTGGAAACGGCAGCGGAAGCCGACATACGGTCATGCAGTCGACAGGCACAGCTACCCCTTCAATAGACGCCGGAGATGGATTTGGGCTTCAAGCTGTGCGCGATGCTGATCGACTGCCATCATCCATGCTACCTGCTGTGCCTGCGCTGCAGACGGGGATAACTTCCCAACCAGAATCTCCGACCACACCAAGCGCTCCAACCATCCGTTCCACCACACACAGCACGCGAGAGAGAAGACGCCCATCAGTTCGCCAGCAACAGTCTAATTCTGGCGATTCTGACGACGCCAACGTTGATGAAGCAGCCTCTGAGGCATCAGCAGCAAATGAAAATCTCGATGAGCCGATGATTGGTGTTCATCCCACAGTTGACATACAGGAAGCTGAAGACCCAGATCCTATGCTTGATGCCGTAGCCACAACTCTTGGTCTTACAGCACCAAATGTTTCAGAGGGCCAAGAGACAGAGACCTTTAACATAACTCACCAGTCGGCGAATGATGGTAGTATCATCCACGCTAATGTTGCTCCCACAAACAATCATATGGGATTTGGCCAAGCTCCCCAGCCAATGAGCGTGGTCAATCCTGGAGCTCAGGTCATACCGCAGAACACTCATGCACGTTATCTTCTGGATCGATCTGCACCGCCAGGTGTTTTAGCAGCTACCCCTAGGGACGAGGACGTTTTGATGTCGCTGCAGCTTCTCGCTTATGTTTCGAAATATTGCAATCTCAGGACGTACTTTCAACAATCCCATCTTGTACCCAAATTAAAGATTGGCCAGAACCTACATGCCATTGATGACAGCTCTACGAGCGAATGCTTCCAAGACGATGGATCTGATGAAGAAGAGTACTTGCTTCCGGACGACTATAACATATTTCCCTTAGTGGAGAAATTTACCGTTCGGCATCACTCGCAAGATATGCAGCACTGGGCTGGTGTCGTGATGCGCAATCTATGTCGCAAGGATGATGCTCGAGGTGGCATTCGACAGTGTGCCTACTATGAGTGTGGTAGATGGGAGCAGTGGACGCGCCAATTTGCCAAGTGTCGCCGCTGCCGCCGCACAAAATACTGCAGCAAGGAATGCCAAAAGAACGCTTGGATATTCCATAGTACGTTAATTCCACCCCACGATGTGACTCCCCTATAGTATTAAGGTACTGACTTTCTGATTTTGTTTAGGGCATTGGTGCCAGGTTGCTACACAATGATTGTGACATTCCTATGCTCTTCGTATAATGCGGTTGCATCAAGTTCACCTCCAAAATTAAGCGACACCAAATCCATGCCACGCGAGTGGTACTTCCTTCAGTTCTGGACTTCGTCGAAGGCAGATCACTCGGCCTCCTCTGGTCTTCTCTTTACTACGCACGTTTATCTACCACACAGTGGCCTTACGCTATATCAAGCACTACGAGTCGCCTTCGCATATCGTAACATCTCATGACGCATATTACTCAGCAAACTCATCACGAATTGGTTACGGGCAAAGCTGCTTTCAATAGCGTGTCTGTTGCGCTCCAGAAAAGTAGTAGGGGTCAGACCTATATCGACCTACATTACTTACATGCCCCTTATGGGCTGTATGCCCCCCTGCATACGCTTCACCGCAGTAGTCAGACCCTTGGGATTGTAGGGGACTACAGCGATCGTTCAATATATTAGCGGCCGCTCCAAAGAAATCTCCGTTTGTAACGAGCATTGTATTTAATATGCCGAGGGTCCCGCCCTCAATCCAACGTATGGTAGTCTATACAACTTTTCTGCATCATTCCTTCCCCCGTCCCATTGAATTGCCGATCGATTTGCCTTACCATCTCACAAGAGAACGATTGTGATTACAGTAGGTGGCTCAATTCCACGATCTCTCCTTCATTGGATTATTGCTTCAGTAAGACCTCATACACGCGCAGAACTTTGTTTCCAATTGTACGTTTCAGCAAGTCTTTTCTTCAGATACCCTTTTGCAGTAAGCTGCAAGCCCTGCGCCATACTGTTCATGCTTTTCTCCTTGGTCATTTCACTGGGTACAGGCTCTATCTCGATGTGATCCAGTGGATGGCAGAAATATGCTATGCTCTATATCAAAACAGAGTCAGCATTTTTTCCAGGAATTAATTTGCCAGCGGCACAGTTTCGGAAAAGCCACTTGTCCTGAAACTTGTCTTCGGGTCTGTGATGAAGCCAAGATGAGAAAATCCTAACGGCAAACACAACTTACGTATCGATCTTCGCTCTCTTCTTTGGGGAAAATTACTCTGTGTACTGTGCTTTTCAACAGGCCGTTGGTCCAGAACTGCATCAGGTCGCCAATATTGACCAAAATTGGCGGAAATGGGTCACACTCTGTACCGGGAGGCCAGATAGGCACACTTGACCAGGACATGCGTGAAGTGAGGATCTCAAGACCTGGTTGGGAGGGACGTTGGAAGAGGAGGGTTAGTGATCCTCATGGATTGGTAAGGTTCCCATCGTCATAATAATAGTTGTTACGTCGTACTTACCATAATCACTATGTGCTCCAGCTCGGATATCTGCAGTTGTATCGAGATTGGAAGTACTCAAGGCGGGGTAGTGGAGTAGACGGAGTACGCTACCCGAAGGGCCTTTGGAAGGGTCGTGGCGAGAAGAAAACCATTGATGTCCACCTTCCCTTGGTTCGATCTATCGATCATTAGTGCAGTATTGCTAGACCATGTCGAAATGCCTGCTTTTAATCCGAGTGCGAGAAGGCGGAGAAGCTTAATAGATAGCTCATGGCAAAGAATCTGAAAATGATTGAGATCGGCTTCGTGAGAAACTAGCGACGGAGGCAACGGTTGTTGAGCTTTCTGATTCGAAAATTCGCCAAAATTCATTGCTCTGATTAACCTATGTCAATATTGGCAAAGTGAACGCTTTCATTGAGGGCGAACTCTTTGAAGTCTCCTCTCTTAAAGCTCAGTCAGAAAGTACCATCAAGAGCGTACTCGGGTACTCACTCTTTGGTGCTCAGGGTCTAATGTCTCCGAATGCATCGGTGACCAGCCGATGTTCTATAAACAAGTTAAAACATCTCCAACCTAGTACAGATATAACATGCAGGGTCATCACATTTGATCGAATGGCACATGTCTCCTTTTCACTAATGGATGAGGAGAAGAATGCTTTTGACTGCGCGCAGCGATTAGGTGGATGTTATATTTAACTTGATGAGGAAGTGGAGCCTGACTAGATCGAAAACCTTGTCCAGTACGTTTGAAGTGAAGTTAAGACCCTGCGCCCTAATAAAGACAAAGCCATTGTCGGCGACTGCTTCAAGAAGGCGGTCGGCGGTTTGAGCATTGCATTGAGCGATGTCGATGACTGGAATCTGAAGACTAGAGTCAACGATTCGGGTGGTATGCATGGTATACTTCGTATATCTCGACGATGATGCACAGAGGCTACCTCCTGCTTGTTGGCGCTACACTGAAGAATAAGTAAACTGGATGACTGGCAGAAGGAGCATTTACTACTGTATTGGATTCGCTTTGCCTTAGTACCTCAGACGTGCTAAGCCGGGCAAGCCGGTCGCTAAGCTACTTTAGGTTAGTAATGCTAACTATATAACAGGAGGGCGGCATATTTAAGCGTAAACTTCTATGATTTTACTAGATATCCTATTTTTAAATAATATATTATATAAATTTTTTACTTATTCCTTTATATTATTAATATTATACTTTATATAATAATTATATTTTAATATATTTTATATTTTATATAATATATTAGTTCCTAATACTTTTACTTATACTAAGTTTAATATACTTACTAGAAAGGTAGTCTAATATTAATAAAAATTAAATATCTTTATTAATAATTATTAACTTATTTTCTAAATAGAATTCTAATAATTAGATAGTAGTAATAGTAATACCCTTACTCTATTTTATTCTCTTTGGTATATTAAAAACCTCCTTATTTTAATAAGATTATATCAGTATATCTAATTAACTATACTATTATTATAAGGCTACTTAATAGAGTAGGAATAAGTATTATACTTAATCTAGATAATATAATAATAAAGCCTATTACTTTTAATTAATATAATAATAGAAACTATTACTTATAGATAATATTATATTAGAAGACTTATTTTAAACCTTACTTTAACTCTATTTACTTTACTCTTAAAGGGTATAACCCCTTTAAACTACCTAAGGTAAATTACTTATTTATTTAAATCTCTACTACCTTAACTCCTTTTAACTTTTATAACTTTAAACCCTTTCCTTTATAATAATTTAAATAATAAATTCCTAGTCCTAGTTCCTACTTTATTATAATAATTTTAACTTATTTATACTTCTAACTATTATATTAACTACTAGTTATAAGGCTAGAATAGTATATATTAATTATAAAATATCTATTATAATTAAATTCCTTTATAATTCCTAATCTTACCTTCCTAGAAATAAGGATATCCTTATTAGTATTATTTTTAATAAAGACCTTTTTAAGAGAAGCGTTAATAATATAAGTAAATATACTACTAGTATACTTAAAATTAAGATTATATAAAGGTTTAAAGAGTAGGTCTTAATTATCTAGTAAAGTCCTATTAAAGTTAATAGCTATAAAGGCTATAGTCTTTATAAGAATTAAGATTTTTTTTTATTCTTAATTACTTATTTTATTAGTATAAAGAGAATTTAAGTATTTATTAAGATTTAAATATTTTAATAGCTACTAATTTTCATTTAGTATTTAGAGAAATTTAGTATTATAGCTTTTAAAGTAAGAATATTTACTCTTATAAGTATTTTAACTTTAAGATTATTAGCTATATAAATTTTTCTAGTAATATAAGTAATAGTAGACGTTTTATTAATTAAGTTATAAAGAAAGAAAGTAAGTTATAAATATAAGTTTAGTAAAATAGTAAATTTTATAATTAACCCCCTTAATAAGAATATTAATAGGTATAGTTTTAATTATTATATTAATAGGAATACAAGTTATATTTATAATTAATATTATATATTCTAGATTAGAATAGACTTTAATATCTTTATTATTAGTAGTCTATCTAATAGTTATAATAGTATATATTAGTAAGATCTTAACTTACCCTTATACCCTTAAGTAAAGGCCTTATACCCGTAGGCCTAAGGCTAGCCCTAGGCCTATTATAATATATTATAAGGCCTTAGGGCTACTCTAGGCTCTAAGGGTAGTATTATATAACTACTAACTAAGTAATATTTTTAAAATCTATTAGTTTATAGATTTTAGGAAGTTATATAACTAATTACTAAGTAAAACTATATTATATAGTTAATTACTAAGTAGAACTTTAAAAGTTTTAATATTCTATAATTAATAGGGGACTTAGGTAGTATACCCTAGAGCTACCCCTAATACTACCTTAAAAGTAACCCCGGAATTAATTAATTTAGCTAATTTCTACGTAGGAGTAATATACTAGGATAGGCCTAGGTAAGGGGTTAATAGTATAGTAGTTATATTAACTTAAAGTAGTTAATAATATAATAGTACCTAGAAGCCTAATTATAAGATACTATAATACTATTACGTAGTACCTAGAAGCCTAATTATAGGATACTATAATACTATTATATAGCGCCTAGAAGCTTAATCTTAGGGCGGCCCTAGGTACTAGGTAGGTTACTCTTATAACTCTTATAACCTTAAGCGGACTTATATCTACCTTTATAACCCTAGGGCAAGCTTTCTTAAACTATAGCCCTAGGTACCCCTCTAGGTTTTTAGAAATTACTAATATAGTAATAGTTCTTAATAGTATAACTTATCCCTTATATAACTACTACTAATAAAATAATTATAATAGGATGTCTTATAAAATAACTTACTAAGTTAGTACTTACTAGAGTATTAATAGCTAATAGATTAATTATAAAAGGCTTTAATAAGATAGATATTAAGTATTCTAGTATATAAAGATTAAAGGATATATTCTTTAAACTAATATACTATTAATAGTATATTTTATACTTACTTTACTTAATTCTCCTATTATAAAACTCTACTCTAATATAATATATAAAAGTATTATTATACTAGGCTTACCTTTAATTATAAAGAAATATATATAAGCTCCTAGCTAGTTTTAATAAAATAAGATATAAAAAGGTAATAGTAGAAGGAGTAATATTAAGCTAGATTAATAAAATAAAATATTATATATTAGGTATCCTAGTATAGTAATTAGTAATAGTTAGTAATTCTTATATTATATAATAGTCTTACTAATAACTTTTAAAAAGAATATTAAATCCTAAAGACTATAAAGATATTTTAGTTAATACTAAAAAATAGTAGGATTAATTAAATACCCTATTATTATAATAACTAGAAAATACCTATAAAAATTCAAGATTTTTATATAGAAGAAGTATACTTAAAAGTATAATTCTTCTATTTATTAATAAGTAATAATAGTTATAAGGTAAATTTAAGTCTAAATATAATAGAAATTTATATAAACTTTTATAAATACTAAGACCCCCCTTAAGTATTATAGGAGATATAGGGTGAATAATATTAGAAATATTAATTTTAGATCTAAGAGATTATTTATAATAGTTACCTAATATTAGAGTATTAATAAATAGTTATTAGGTCTACTTATATTATAACTTTATTATAATATTACTATTTAAGACTAATAGGGTATAACTAAGTATACTATTATTAGATAACTTATTATATTAATTATTATTAGGAAAAGATATTATTATTATTAAGATAGAAGTATTAAAAGATTAATACTTTCTACTAGGTACCTAACTAATTATAGGATATCTAACATAATAATATTATATTCTACTAATAACTTCTATACTACTAGATTATATAATTAAATTATTAAATTATTATATCCCTTATATTATAATATATCTTTTATACTCTTATAATAACTATTAATAGTCTTACTAGATTTATTATATTAATATAAAGGAATCTATTAAATATAAGAGTTAATATAGCCTAGTATTTATCTAGCCCTCTAAAGTTTGACTAGTAGTATTTAATAAATTAAATAGTAGAATAGCTTATTTTTATTATTAGAAAGTCTAATATTATAATTTAATATAAAGATATAACTATATAATTAAGTATAATATTAAGCTATTTTTATACTTCTAATATTATAATTAATATTCTTATAAGCTACTAATAGACTGACCGTCGAGTCGGGATTTAGTACCAAGAATTAGTACTAACCGAATACTCGGTACCAGCTCCGGGTACCGACCCGAATACTTAGTACCTACTTCCGGTACCGACTCGCTAAGGCCTTAATACCTTAGTAAATTAGGTTAACCTGACTCGAATCGCTAAGGTATCGCCAAGACGCTAAGCCCCTAGTAAAATAGTAGGGGACACTAAATTTTTTCTGGAATTACCCCTATACTAAAAATAGATTTTTTTTAATTAGAATTTTAATACTCCTTTTAGTTCCCTAGGGATATATATTACCTTTTTATATTACCTTAAAGAATTACCTAGGTTAGGCTAGGTAATAATAATAATAATAATACTTAGTAATATAATAGTAAATTATAGATATAATAGTAAATACTATTATAAATAGAAAATATTATTAATATTATAGTTATTATTTTTATAGGAATAGCTATTATCTTTCTTATTACCTTCTTTACTATTAAGAATTACCTAGGTAATAATAATAATAATAATACTTAGTAATATAGTAATAAATCCTTTATATAATAGTAAATACTATTATAAATAGAAAATATTACTAATATTATAGTTATAGTTTTCCTAGGGATATATATTACCTTTTTATATTACCTTATTTACTTTTAAGAATTCCCTAGGTAATAATAATAATAATAATTAGAAAATATAGAAAATATAGTAAGAAATATTACTAAAAATAGAAAATATTACTAAATAAAATATCTTAGTGATTTAAGTTAATACTTTAGTACTAATACTTAGTACCTACTAAGGTACCGACTTAAATACTCGGTACTAACTATTAGTACTAACCTGAATACTTAGTACTAGATTTTAGTATTAAATTACTAAGACTCGAGTCGGGTACCCGACTCGAGTTTAAAGTACCGACTCGACGCGGTTAGTCTAATTCTACGTAAAGACTTTAGGAAAATCTATATATAAATAGTTAAGTAGATCCTTTATAATAGTAGGATATTTCCTATTCTATTTTATAAAAGGTAGTAGCTAACTATTATTATAAGCTTCTATAGTAAGATAGTTTATATTAAAAAACTCTATTAATATAATCTTATAAAGTTTATTACTATCTATTAGCTTTTATTTAATAGTCTTATTAGTAGCTTAGTTATTAACTAGCTTAAAAAGTATATATTATTAATTTAGGAGGTAGATTTCTAAATACTTTATATAAGGCTTTATAATATTTATATTAAATAAGAGTATCTTTTAAATAGCTTTAATAGACCTAATTTAATAGGTTAACTAGAATTTTATAATTTTATTTATTAACTCCCCTTACTATTATAGCTAGCTATTAGGAGTAAGGTTATTATTATTATATATATAATTCCTAGTAAGAGAGATATTAACCTAATTAAGTCCCTTATAAGTATATTTATATAGATAAAAAATAGATTTAATAGAGTTATAAATATTAATATTAATATAGGTACTATATCTTTTTACAAGTATAAGTTATAAGGGATAATCTATCTATTATTAATAGAGGAATTAGGTTTAAAGGGGCTAACTAGATATTTATAGAAAGGATAACTCTTATTAGGTATAAAAAATATTTCTTAATAAAAATCCTTTAGAAAAGCCTTATTATAATAATTCTTCTCCTAATTAAAATATCTATTACTAGAGATACTAGTATAGTAATTATAAAATATATATTATAGGACTAACTTATATAGTATATTACCCTATTATAAAGGGGGGATAAATACTAAATTAATATTATTAATATTACTAATTATTTAGATTAATCCTCTTCTTATATAATAAAGAGAATATAAGTATATAAGAGACCTTACTTTTAAAACTTAATAATATAATAGTAGGCTATATAAATATTAATGATATTTTACTTAAGGAGGTCTTTTTTTAGCTCCTAGAACTATTAATTAAAGATATAAGTAATTAGGTTATAATAGTACTCTAATATCTAACTAGATATTAATAAGCTCTAAATATTAGGCTACTTAGGATTATATATAAAGGTAATAAAAAAATTAGGTTTACCCCTTTTCTAAATTATTATTATAGCGTCTTATATTCTTACTTTTATAGTATATAGGCTTCTTAATATTATTAGAAGGAGGATAGTTACCTTACTATTAATATCTTTAAGTAAGATATCTAGGTTAATACTAAGCTTATCTATTAGGCTAGAGTAGTAGTCTACTTAAATAGTCTATTAATTCTAAAAATACTAGTTTAAGTTATTAAGCTCTATTAATATCTAGATATTAATAGCCTAGTAGCTAAATAGATATCTACTATTAATAGTATAATTAAAGAAATTAGGCTAGATTTAGATATTAATTAACTAATTATTTAAATTATATTAACTATCTCTTAGCTATTATCTAAATTATTTAGAATTATTTATAACTAAGCGGATTTAGGTTTAGAAAATTATTAGGGAAATATATTAAATAGTCTTACTTATATCTATTTTATATAAATTAATATTTTATTACTTATTAAGACCTATTATAACCCTAAGGTATATACTTACTAGTAATATACTAGTCTAGTTCCTACTTAGGGTTACTACCCTCTTCCTACTCTAATTTATTATTACTACTAATTAAGGTATACTAGGTAAGTATACTAGCGATATAGTTCTATTATAATATATATAATAGATAGTTACCTAAAAGCTAATAGCCGGCTAATAGGAGGTAGTTATACTATAATTATTTATTAAATAGAAATAGAATTAGATATTAAAGGGCTAGATAAAAAGGATATTAATTAGGGATTAATATAAGGCCCCCCTTAATAATTTTAATATAAATATCCTGCTTAATCTAGCCTCTTATAATATTATTAGGAGTTATTATAATATAAGTAACTTTTATAAAGGTAGGGTAATTATAAGTACCCTTATCCTATTATTTAGGATTTAGCTATTAGATATAAATACTTATAATATTAAGGGGATATTATAATTTATCCTCCTTAAGGTAGTTATAGTAGGATTTAAACTCCTAGATATATAGGTTAATAGAGTAGAGGGTATACTAAGTAGAAGTAAGGGTATCTTAATTTAAATTATTAAAATTAATACGGTCGCTAGCCTATCACTTGTCTACGGAAGCCTTCCGTAGACTATAAAAGCAGTCCTTAATAGAATCCTTAATAGCTAATTAATTAATCTATATAAACTAGATAGAGTACTTATTAATTAGTAGTAATACCATGCTATAGGCTTTATAATACTATTTAATTATCTTAAACTATTAAACCTACTAACGCTACCCTTATAGTACTATTAATCCTATAGTCCTCTAGAGAAGTCTTTACTAACCCTTCTCCGTAACTAAACTAACTTATATCCTTATAATAATAAGGCCCTTAATAGTAGGACTATATAAGCACCTCTCTAATACTATAATAGCTATCTATTAAAGCCTTTAATAGCCTACCTCTATACCTTACTTTATATAAGTACTGCGTTCCTTCCCTTCTTAAAAGCTTAATAAGGCTATAATTAATAGTCTTTCCTAAACCGCTATTATAGCGTCCCTACTACCTCTTAATTAGGACCTTATTATAGTAGCCTACTAGATCTACGAGTTTATTAACGCCACCGGAAAGGCTTATAAATATAAAGTACTAGAAATAATAGGCTACTATATTAACTATATTATTAAATTCTATAGACAACCTAAATAACTAAGTAGTATTAAAGTATAGACTTAATATTCTATATTAGTTAAACTACCACGCTTTCTATTTAATTAGGCTACTAATACCCTAGTATTTTAGAGAGCTATTAGGTCCTTTACTAAGGATACTAAATAGTACTATAGCCTTTTATAACTCTAGGTATACTTTATAAAGTATTAGAACCCTCTAGTAGTAGGAGTAATAAGCTCCACCTTATCTAATATTAAGACTATTAATCCTACTACTAGGGGTACGTTAGCTAAAGAAGCTATCTATAATTATTTTATTAGACCTTCCCTACTAATTATAAGGGAAAATATAGGCTTTACTAAGGTATAATATACTAAGCTTTATAAAATAATTACTAGTATTATCCTATAGCTACTTATAGACCCTATTACGAATCCTACCGCGAATATAGATAGTAGGACGCTAAGATTTAACCCTAATAATATTAGCTACTTTAATCTATTTTATAATAATAAATTAGTAGATATAGTATTAGGTATTAAGTATACTAGTAAGACTATATACTTCTATAATATATATATATTTATAAACTAGATTAAGGATATTATTTATATAAGAGGAGATATTATCTACTAGAACCTTTAGTTATATCTTTATAAAATAGTTATAGGTTAATATACTTTAGAGCTAGGAGAAGGTAATAAATATCTTATTACTTATAATATTAATAAGTAGTATTAACTATTAATAGATTGTTAGAAGGTACCCTATAATATTAGTATAAGTACCTTAATTCGCGAGAGGTATATTATATAAGATGCTTTATAATATAAGGAGCCTCGCGAATACGCTTAGGCTATTATAAGAGCTACCTAAGATACTAAGCTTAATATAATAAAGGACTATATCTTACTTATTTAGTATAGGCTTAATATAGAATTCTAGCGTAATATCCTAGAGCCTAGTAGAACTACTAACTATAACGACTTCCTTAATTTATTAGATAAGAGAAAGTACTAGTAGTAGACTTATACTTCTCGCTACGGGAAACCCTATTAGTAGTAGTAATAACGACGTAGTAGGTATTAATCTTAATTCTTAGCTTAGTAGAAATAGCCTTATAGGCCCTTATAATAGCCTCCCCCTTAATATTAGCCTTATTAGAATAATAACTATAATAATACTTACTATAATAACTTATATTAGAAGCCTTTAGTAGGCTATTAAGGCTACTAGCTAAATTAGAACTAGAATTAAGGAGTAAACGTCTATACTCTACCCGTATAACTAATAAGGTTATAAATTATAGTACTAGTAAACGCGTCTAGTTCTTAATCTAATAGATAATATTAACCTTAATAAGGTCCTTAATATAGATAGAATTAAAATTAAAATTAATAGGGCTAGATATTATTTAGACTAAGAGGCGTATACCCTTAGAGGCCTTAATAAGCCTACTAAACTACTACGGAGGATACTAAGAACTCTAAGAACTTATAGTAATATAATTAAGAAGATAATAACGCGTTATAGCCTACTAATAACCCTAATTAATACTAGGATAAAGGTACGCCTAAGTAATATCTAGATAATCTATCCTAATACTATTAAGTATTAGGTACTAAAGACTTTAAATAATAGGAAGAAGGTTTTAGTAACTACTTCTCGTTTATACCTATATTATTACTAGATTACGGATATTAATACTATACTAAGAGATTCTTATCTAAAAATAAACTCTTTATTTACCTCTAAGACTAATATTAGAAATCCACCGCGTTAGACCTAGCGATGCCTTTAATAAGGACCTTATTAGTAATAGCTATAGTAGACATTAATATATTAAATCCTTTTATAAATAATCTACTAATTATCTATTCTTTAGTAGAAGCTATTTAAAGAATAGGTTATATATTTAAGAACTACTATTATATATTAATTTCTATTAGCTAGACTACTAATAGGGAAAATATTAAGATATATACTAATCTAGGGTATATAATATTAATAATAGACGCTACCTTTATTCTTAAAGGTACTAATATTAAGACTATACCTACTAGTATTCTAATAAGAGGTCTTAGGTCTAAACTATATTATTTAGATAAGTTTACTACTATTACTTTCTACCTTAAGGGTAGGGCTAATAATAAGTTAGCTATTACCTAAATTATATAAGAGGTCTATATTATAAATAACCTTAAGGCTAAAATACTTATAGGAGTAGATATTATAACTCTTAAAGAAATAGTACTAAATTTTACTAAATAATAAATTACTATTAGTAGTTATTAGGATATTATTATACCTATAAGTACCTGCGTATAATCCGCTCTAGTAAGATATATTATTAAGAATAAATCTAAATTTATAGTACTTATATAATCTACTACCTTAGTTCTAGTAGTTTATAATAGGTCTCTTTTAGATAATAGAGATCTTCTCTTTAAGCCTAATTATAACCTTAATCTTAGCTATACTAGTAGAGTATTCACCTACGTTATTAATACCTCCCTAGGCTAGGTATTTATTAAGAATGATATAGATATTATTCCTAGGAAAGTAAGACTTAGTACTATAGAAGAATTTAATTATAATAGCTATTTTATAGTTAATACATACTATACCGGCCTAGCTACTATAGGATAGTGAAATACTTAGAAGGGTAAATTTATAGCCGGATTAGCTACTATTATAGTAATGACAGCTTTATTAGGGAGTCTGCTAAAGGCTTCTATAGTACCTAATAAGGGCCTTAATTAGAACCCTTTACTAGATACTATAATTAACCCTACTCTAGAGTATATACTTATTAATAGAGTTAAAATCTATAGAGAATCTTACGTAGCTAGCTAATTAGTAAATATTATTAATTCTTACTAAGACCTTTTTATAGATAAAGGTAATATAGTAGATATACCTAAAGAATAATAGATATTAATTCTATTAAAGCCTAATATAATATCTAGACCTACTTAAGTATATCCTCTTAAGTAGAAGAATAAGGATATTATTAATAAGACTTTTAGTAAGCTCTAGGCTTAAGGGAAACTTATATAATTAAATTAGCTAACTCTATATAGCTATCCTTACTTTATAGTCTAGTAAGATACTCCTAATAGTAGGAAGGGTTAAGTTATTATTAATACTAGGGAGCTTAATAAGATTATAGATAGTAATATATACCCCTCACTATTATAAGCTAACGTAATAGCCTTAGTCTAAGGGTATTAGTATATCTCTATTATTAATACTATTAGGTAGTTTTATTAATTTTATATTTAGGTTAAGGACTATTATAAGCTTATAATTATAAGCTATTATAGCTAGGAGTAGTCTTTAATAGCCCTTATAAGCTATAAGGGCTCGCCTCTATATATTTAATATTAGATGGATATTATACTTTATTAGTTCTAGGCTTTTACTAAGGCCTATATTAATAATAATATTATTTACTTATATACCTTATAAGAGTATATTAAATACTTATATAAGGTCTTTAACCTATTCTAGAAGAAGTATATAAGCCTATTACTATTAAAATTATATATTAGCTACCCTTCTATTGTACTACTAGGGTAGTATATTAATAGCCTAGGAATATTAATAACTAAAGAGAAAATTATAGCTATTATATCCCTACGCTTTCCCTATAACCTTAGAGACCTAGAAATATTCCTTAGTCTTACTAGATAGCTCTACTTATCTATTACTTACTACGCCTAACGGGCGGATCTATTATAAAAATATAAGGTCATCCTTAATAAGGGCCTTATTATAGGAGTAAAAAGGCTAGTATAGAAGAGATATATAGTATAAGTTATCTTCTACGAGCTTATACCTAAAGAAATACTATTATTTTAAGACTTATAAAAGGCTTTTAGTACTCCGCGCTTTCTAATATACTATAACTATTATAGAGTACTATATATTAATCTTAACGCCTCTAAGGTTATTAGTCTAGTAGCTATAATATATTATATAAAAGGGGACCTAATATCCTTAAAGCCTTTCGCGAGGATTAATATCTAACTAATAATATTCTTTAATAGATATCTTAATAATATAGAATAGAATATTAACTTATAGAACTAGAGATAATAGGAATTATTTAAGTTATAAAAAGGATTAGATATATAATTAAGTCTAATTTAAAGCCTTCTATTATTATATATATAGACTACTTAGTAGTTATATTTATCTCTAAGCAAATAATACTAAATATAACTAATACTAATAAGTTAAATTTATAACTTATTTAAGCATCTTAATACTTATCTTTATTTAACTTAGAATTACGTTATAAAGCCGGAAAATCTAATATTATACTAGATACCCTATTAAGACTATATACTACTATTATAGATATACCTAATTTAATAAAAGGCGTACTTAATACTCTCTATAAAGGGACTACTAATACCTTCCTTATAATAAATACTAAAGCCTTTAATCTAATTAAGGACCTTAATAGAGATAATATTATAGTATATTATTTAACCTTAATAGATATAACTAATAAGTTTAAGTCTAGGCTATAAAAGGCTTATATAAATAATAACTAATAGAGAAAGATTACTAGTATACTAAAGCCTTTAATAAGTAATACGCCTAGTAGTAGAAAACTAGGCCTATCTTTTATCCTTTAGGATAACCTTATATATTATATTAGTAATAAAGGAAAGTATAGGCTATATATACCTCTATTATTAGAATAGGAACTTTTTAAATAAGTATATAATCTTTTAAATTATAGTAGCTACTACTAATATTATAATTAACTCTCTAACGCGGTATATATTTAGTACCTAGCGAAAAACCTATAAATATATATCTCTTATTACCCTTAATACTAATTAAATTAGATAAAGAGGTATCTATTATATAGTATATAAGTTCTAATATTAATACTATTAATACCCTTCTATACTATTATAATAGATTTTATTATTACTTTACTTATAATACTTATAGGGATAAACTACTTACTTACTATTATATATAAGTTCTTAAAGAAGGTCCTTCTTCTACTTAATATAGATATATAAAAAGCTCTAGAATAGGTTAAAGTCGTACTTCGCGAGTTATTATCCTATAATTAGGGTATACTACGGAGTATTATTAGTAACTAAGACCCCCGATTTATATTAGACTTCTAGTAAGAGGTCTTTAAGCGTCTTAGAGTTAAATTTCTTATATCTATAATATACTATCTATAAATTAATAGATAAAGTAAATATATTAATTAAACTATAGAAATTATAATAAGGTTCTATTTAACTTATAACCCTAATAATTAGAATAAATAAGATCTAATACTACTATATATCTAAGCTATATTAAATAACTTACTAACTATTATAAGCTTCGCTCCGAATAAGCTATACTACGGATTTAAGGTAAATAATACTATAAGTATACTTACTACTAGGGATATACCTATAGAAGCCTTTAATAAGCTACGGCTTATTAAGCGTAAGGAAACGGAGGACTATATATCTTTTATAAATACTATAATAAAAGCGCGTTATAATAATAGGTATAAAGAGCTAAATCTTATAGCTAATAATAAAGTTTTCCTACGTCTCTATTATAGTTATAAGATTCCTAGAGTAACTAACCGTAAGCTATCTTAATAATAAGTAGGACCGTTTAGAGTTCTATATAGGGTTAGCTCCCTTACTTATAAGCTAGAGCTTCCCCTAACTATAAAGATCTAGCTAGTAGTATTAGTTATATAGCTAGAACTAAAGATACCGGGCCTAGACTCTTATAGAAGGGCGTTTAATTAAGCGAATCTACTAATTATAGTAGAAGACGGTATATAATATAATAATAAATATAAAATTAAACGGCTAGTTAATAAGCGTATTAGCTAGGGGAAGACCTAATATCTTATTAAGTAGACGGGATATAGTAACTAGGATAATGCCTAGTACGACTTAGAGGACCTTAGTAAAGTAGGTAACTTAGTAAAGGCTTATAAGGACAGGTAGGTAAAAGGTTAATATCAAGGACCTTAATAGATAGTTAGTTACTATTACTTTTATAATAAGGACGTTAGTCTTATTTATTTTTCTAGGTATATTAATACGGTCGCTAGCCTGTCGCTTATCTACGGAAGCCTTCTATAGACTATAAAAGCAGTCCTTAATAGAATCCTTAATAGCTAATTAATTAATCTATATAAACTAGATAGAGTACTTATTAAAAATATTAACAGTAAATATCTAGTTACTCTTATATATTATTTAATATATAGATTTAAGTAAATTTTAGCCTAAGGCTATTATTAATAATAAGAGGACCTATTAAATAATAAATAGACTCCTAGATCTAGAAGGTATTTTAATTAATATAAGTATTAATATTAGTTATACCCTTATTAATAAAGGATAGATAATTATTATAATTAATTTTATTATTTAATTTTTTTTACTATATATAGTCCTCCTTTTTATAAACTATCTATTAATAATAATATTATCTACGTTATTAAATAATTTATCAATAAATTATACCCTAAGCTCTACCTCCTTTTCTAGCCCTTTAAGTAATAAATTAATATTAACTAGCTTATATAACTAATTAGGAGATAGCTAATTATTCTTCCTACTATTATAATAAGGCTATTAATTATCCCTTAAGTTACTATTTTTTTTATAATAGTATATTATAATAGGGGTATATATTATTAGTAATATTAAATAACTTATTAACCTAGTAAAGCTTTATATATCTTATTATATAAGGATCTCTATATACTTAATATCCCTAGCCTAGTATCTACCCCTAATATATATAATTCTACTATTAGTATAAGCCTTATTAGATAGGAGGTTAGTACTTAGTATTATCCTCTATATTAACCCCCTATTAAGTATACTAGTAATAGGTACTTTAATTATATTTAGAGAGAGGCTAGGGAGTAATTTCTTAAAGCGCTTCTTTAAAGGCTAGGGGAGTAGGTTACTAGGTATTCCTTAGTAGAATAACTACTTAAATGGTTATATTAATAAGGGCTATATACTACTAGGGAGTAATATTATTATTAAGGTATTTATAAGGGTAAGTACCTAATAGTATTTCTTTAAGGTGAGGTTCTATTAATATAATATCTCTAGGGTTTACTAGTAGGCTCTTAGAGCTAGCTTGAGTTCTTAAATTAGTCTTCTTTAGGCGTCTAATATACCTTATACTATTACTCTTATAAGATTTAACCCTCTTATTAATAGTATTAGGGTATAGCTTAGAAAGAGCTACGCGCTTAAAAGGTATTAATAGGGAGCTAGAGAAGTTATATTTAATATAAAAAGGGTAATAATAGATACTTTAAAGATAATTAGTATAGCTTATAAGGTATTAAATAATAAAAATAGGGTAGGAAGAAAAAACTAGTTAAGTAGTAGGAATATACTAAGATATTAGATAATTAAATTAAAATTAATAAGTAAATCTATTTATTCTAATATATCTTTTAAATTATTATATTAATTTTAATTATTTTTAAAGTATTAGATAGTTAAAAGTAAGCTATATAACTTTATTTAAATAGAAAGTATTATAAAGTATTAGTATATAGGTAGGTAAAATATAAAGAAATATTAGACTTTTAATATTCGTACTAATTTAGGAAAGGAATCTAGGGGACTTATTAACTAAATAATAAGCTATAATAAGCTTAGGGTCCTAGTTCTAGTATATTCTATTATAGTAAAGAAGATTCTCTTTTCTTATAAAGTCCTTTTATACTATTATCTTATTAATATTCTTATAAAAATTAAGAGTAGAGAAAGCCTAATTTTTTATTAATTATCTTATTATTTTTTATATCCTTATAATAGGTACCCTATTTATATATTAATATCCTTACTTAATTATTAAAGCTACCTACCTATCTTATAATTCTCCTAATACTTATCTAGTTAATACTAGAGGAGCTAATAAGGAGCTAATATTTACTACTTAATATTAACTGTAGGTATTTACTTTACTAGTTAAAAGTACTTTTCATCTTTTAATTACTCTACTTATATACTATTATATTATTAACGATTTTAATAGCTATATATTATTACTATCTATATAGTATTTATATAATACTCTAGTCTTATTTATTATCTTTTATATATTTTTATATTAGTTACCTTTCTTCCTATAATTATATTATAGTAAAGAATAGTAAATTAAGATAGTTAAAGGTCTTAGAAGACTATTAGTCCCTTCCTACTAATAAATAGCTCCTACTTATATAGGAAATATCTAAATAAATTCTTAAATACCTTAAGAATAGTAATAATATTAAGTAAGAATATATTCCTTATATTATTACTATAATATTACTCTAAATAGTAATTAATTAACTAGATAATAGAGAGCTTTTTAATACCTTATAATGCCTTATATTTATATTTATATTTTATACTCTACTATCTAGCTACTTAGAGCTAATAAGGGTATTCTAACTCTAATTTTTAGAGGAAACTATAAACTATAAAAAAAACCTCTCTTACCTACTTAATTTACTATACTACTTCTAGGCCTTTAAATATTATATACTATCCTCTCCCTTATACTTTATATTATATAGTATTAGATCCTAAAATCTATATACTCCTCTCTCTTACTAAGGCTACGCCCCTTTCTCTACTCCTAAAAGGTTTATATTCCTTTAATTACCGTCTTATCCTTCTTTATATAGTTTAAGTAACTTAATAAGTACTACTAGCCCTCCTATTATTCTACTACTACCCTAGCTATTCCTCTCTTATACTATCTAGTATTAAGGTATCCTTTTTCTCTTAAACTTATAATATATAAGTTACTATTATTACTAGCCTAGTAGAGGGCTTATAATACTCTTATTAAGAATTACCGCGTATCTTTTTTATTATATATAGGAGGGAGCTATTATAGTTATTTAGGGGGTATAAATATACTTTATTACCGCCGTTATATTACTATTTCCTAGTACTAGGCTATATAATAATCTACTTATAAGAGAAAGTATATTATATTAAAATCCTACTAGTTATACTTATAATTATAGGGTTACTACTCCTACTCCTACGCGTAGTTATAGTCCTCCTAGCTAGGGGGGTAGCCCTAGCCTATTATTCCGGCTTTTCTTAATATGGAATATACTCTACTATATACGTTTCGCTTAGTAATAGCGGAATGGCTTCCGCCTCCCTAATACTTTATTATTCTTAATAGCTTTAATAGCTTTCTTAATTAATTAATCTATATAAATTAAAAGAGTCCCTATTAATATAGTAGTAATACTATATAAAAGGCTTTATAATATTAATTAATTATCTTAAACTACTAAAATACTAAAGCTACCCTTATAATACTAATAATCCCTAAAGTCCTCTAGTAGTATAGAGAAGCCTATTTCTTTATAACTAATTTATCTCCGTTTATTACTATCTATTATAATAGTAATAAGCTCTAATAGTATACTCTACTACTATACTTAGATATAACCTTATACTATTATAGCTTACTATTAAAGACTTTAGTAGCCTCTTTTATTAAACTTTATATAAGTTTATTACTTTTTTATATTTCTTCCCTAAGATCTAAGAAGCCTTTCTCTAAAAGGAAGCTATTAAGGTAGCTTAACTACTACCCCTTAATTAATATCTTATTATATTAGTAAACTAAATCTATAAATTTATTTAAGATACTAGTAATATATATATATATATAAGGTACTAGAGACTATTAGCTATTATATTAACTATATTATTACCTATTATTAAAATCCCGTATAACTAGGAATCCCTAAGTTAAGTAATTAACGTACTACCTTAATAAAACTACCCTTCTATCTATTTAATTAGGCTACTAATAGCCCCGCCTTTTAAAAAGTAATTAAATATTTTATTAAGAGTACTAAGTATTATTAAAGTCTCTTATAACTCTTATTATATTTTATAAAGTATTAGCTACTATTAACTAGGAATAGTCCTAAGAGATTCTTATTAGTTAAAATACCTACTACTATATCTTCTACTCTTACTCTATTTAATATTAAGTTACCCTTAGTAATACTAAGTATTATATTACTAAATTTTAGTACTAATCCTATAACTTATAGGACTTCTACTAAAGAAGCTATATATAAATAGCCTATTAGACTAGTATAATATCTAGTTATAAGTAAGAATATAGGTTTTACTAAGGCTTAGCGTACTAAGCTACAAGAGATAATTACTAGTATTATACTACTAGCCCTACTACTAGTACTAGGACTAGTAGATCCTAGTATACCTCTTAGAGTACCTTATAATAATAGTACTCCCTACTTTAATCCTAATAATATTAGATATTTTAATCCCTTTTATAATAATAAATCTATAAATACCGCCTCTAATATTAAATATACTAGTAAGACTATTTATTTTTATAATATTTATATATTTATAAATTATATTAAGGATATTATTTAAGTAAGGGGTAATACTATTATTTATATAAACCTCTAACTATATCTCTAAGGGACTACCTAGGGATAGTATACTATTAAGTTTAGAGAAGGTAATAAATATCTTATTACTTATAATATTAATAAATAGTATTATCTATTAATATAATAATAGAAGGCCTTATATTATATTAATATAAGCACGCTAATCTATAAAAAGTATACTATATAAGATACTTCTTAATAGAGAGAGCCTTAGGAGTACTCTTAAACTATTATAAGAGTAGTTAAGGATTTAAAGATTAGGGTAATAAAGGATTATATATATTCTTCTTATTTAATATAATCTTAATATAGAATTCTAGCGCGATATCCTTAAACCTAATAATAATACTAATTATAATAAGTTCCTTACCTTATTAGATTATAAGAAGTATTAATAGTAGAATTATATATCTTAATACTTAAAATCTTATTAGCTATCTTAGTAAAAATAGCGTAGTAGGTATTAATCTTTATTTATAACCTTCTTAGTCTTAATTTTAATTTTAATCTTAATAGCCTTCTTAGCGGTTACCGCGACCTTAATTATAGTTATAAAATAATAATAATACTTACTATTAATATTAGAAGCCTCTACTAGGTTATTAACCCTACTAAGGCTATTAAAATTAGGGTAATTAGGGCGTAAACGTCTATACCCTCCTAGTATAGCCTATAAGGCTTTAAATAATAGTACTAGCCCTACTAAGCGGGTCTAATTCCTTTAATAAGGCACCTTAATAAGGTCCTTAATACTAGGGGAATTAAAACTAGAACTAGAATTAAGGAAATTACTTTCCCTTTAAACTATAAGGGGAATAATAGTAATAGCCTCTAAGACCTTTATAAGTCTACTAGGCTACTACTAAGGAAACCTCTAAGGGATAGCCTTCTTAGAGCCCTTAAGGTTATAAATAGGAAGGTTTATACTAGGATTTTACTTATAAGCCCTCTAATTTCTACTAGGAAGGTTTTTATAAACTATCCTAGGAAGAAACTTTATAATATTATTAAGTATTTATAATAAAAGATATTAAACTAGATAATAGCTTTAAGAATAACTATAGAAATTATTTCTCTGCGGCTAGTCCTCCCTTAGATTATAAATACTATTATTACTATCTAAGATTCCTATTAAAGAATAAACTCTTTAATTACCTTTATAATTAATACTAGAAGACTACCTTACTAAAGCCTTTTATAGTCCCTCTACTAGTAGTAGACACGCTAGTAAATATTAACTTAGTAAGTTATTCTATAAGGGATCCCACTATAATTATTTTATTAGCGGTAGTTATATAAGAGATAGGCTATACTTTTAAGAATTATTACTATACTATTATAACTATTAGGTAGACTACTAATAGTAAAGATATTAAAATCTATTCTAATCTAGGATATATAATATTAATTATAGATATAACTTTTATCCTTATAACCTTAGAAATTAAAATTATACCTACTAATATTCTTATTAAGGGTCTTAAGTCTAAAATTTATTATTCTAATAAATTTACTATTATAACTTTCTTCCTCCTAGGCTTTATTAATAATAATAAGCTTATAATTATAAGTATTACTAGGGAAATTTATATTATAAATAATCTTAAGGCTAAAATACTTATAAGAGTTAATATTCTTACTCTAGAAGCTATAATATTAGATTTTATAAAGTAATAAATTACTATTAATAGCTATTAAAATATTAAAATCCTAATAAGTACTTAAATTTACTCTTTACTAGTAAAATAAGTAATTAAGAATAAGAAAAAATTCTTAATTCTTATAAAGACTACTACCTTAGTAGCTATTATCTTTAATAGGACTCTATTAGATAATTAAGACCTTCTCTTTAAGCCTTCCTATAATCTTAATCTTAGGTATATAAGTAGTATATTTACTTATATTATTAACGCTTTTATTAAGAAGGTCTTTATTAAAAATAATACTAATAAGGGTATTATTATTCCTAGGAAGGTAAAATTAGGGATAGTAGAAGAGTTTAATTATAATAGATATTTTATAATTAATATATACTACTCTAGCCTTATAAGTAGCGGTTAGCGTAATAGTTAGAAGGATAAATAGGCTAAAATTATTATAATAGCTATTATATTAGCTATATTAGCTATATCCTTATTAATTATAATTAATAAGAAGGCTATTATAATATTTATAATAGCTATTATATCTATTAATTAGGCTCTTTCTATAAAATTAGGTACTATTATTAACCCTAGTCTTAAGAATATACTTAAGAATAGAGTTAGAATCTATAATAAACTATATATTATAAATTAACTAGCTAAAGTTATTATATTATATTAAGATCTTTTTATAAATAGTAATAAAATAGTAGATATCCTTAAAGAGTAATAGATATTAATTCTATTAAAGCTAAATATATTATCTAAGCCTACTTAAGTATATCCTCTTAGGTAAAAGGATAAAAATATTATTAATAAGACTTTTAATAAGCTTTAATCCTAGGGAAAACTTATATAATTAGATTAGCTAACTTTATATAACTATCCCTACTTTATAATCTAATATAATACTCTTACTAGGTAAAAAGGCCGCGTTATAATTAATATATAGGAGCTTAATAAAATTATAGAGAATAATATATATCCGCTCCCTTTATAAGCTAATATAATAGTATTAGTATAGGGTTATTAATATATTATAGTTATTAATACTATTAAATAGTTCTATTAGTTCTATATTTAGGTTAAGGATTATTATAAGCTTATAATTATAAGCTGTTATAGCTAAGAGTAGTCTTTAATAGCCCTTATAAGTTATAAGGGCTTACCTCTATATATCTAGTACTAGATTAATACTATTCTCTAGTAATATTAAGCGTTTATTAAAGCTTATATTAATAATATTATTATATTAAATATTCATATAAGGTCTTTAATCTATTCTAGAAGAAGCGTATAAGCCAATTACTATTAAAGTTATATATTAGCTACCCCTCTATTACCCTACTAGGCTAGTATATTAACGGCCTAGGGATATTAATAATAAAAGAGAAAATCGCGGCTATTACCTTACTATAATTTCTATAAAACCTAGCTAACCTAGAAATATTTCTTAGATTAACTAGTTAACTCTATTTATTAATTAAGAGATATATATAGAGGGTAGACCCCCTTTAAAAGAGAAAGGTAGTCCTTAATAAGGGCCTTAATATGGGTATAAAAGGTTATATATAAAAAAGGAAGGTAATTAGGGTAATTTTCTATAAGCCTATATAAGAGGAGCTTAGCGCTTTTTAGGATTTATAAGAGGCTTTTAAGACTCCCTAATTTCTTACTTATTATAATTATAATAGGGTTCTATATATAGATCTAGATACCTTAAAAGTAGTAGGATTTACGGCTATTATATACTATATAAAGGGAGATCCTATATAGCTATTAAAGCCTTTCGCGAGGACTAATATATAGCCTATTATATTTTTTAGTTACTATCTTAATAATATAGAGAAGAACTATTAGCCTATTAAATTAGAAATTACTAGTATTATATAGGTTATTAAGAAGGTTTAGTATATAACTAAATTAAATCTATAACTACTTATAATTATTTATACTAATTATTCTACTATAATCCTAATATTAAAATAATTAATATTAAGGACTATAAGTATAAATAAATTAAATCTTTAGCTTATATAAGCTTCTTAATACCTTTCTTTATTTAATTTAGAGTTATATTATAAGTCTAGGAAATTAAATATAATACCTAATATACTATCTAGACTTTATATAAATACTACTAAAAAGGCCGATTTATTAGATAGGATTCTTAATATTCTTCTTATATCCTATAATAGCCTTTCCTATAATACTAAAGACTTTAATAGCCTTATAGTCTACTATATAATAAATATAGAAATAATAAAGGATTTTAAATCTTAATTATAAGTAGGCTATTAGAAGAATAAGTAGTAGTAAAAGATTATAAATATACTAAAGGCTCCCGTAAATAGTAATCTAAATATAATCTTAGAATATAATAAGCCTAGGATATTATTTATCCTTAGGGATAGGCTTATTTTTTATATTAATAGTAAAAAGAGGTAATAATTATATACTCCCCCTATTATAGAGAAAGAATTATTTAAGTAAGCTTATAACTTTTTTAATTATAGTAGTTGTTATAGGTATTATAACCGACTTTCTTATATAATATATATTAGATATCTAGCTAGGAACCTTTAAGCCTATATTAGCTACTACCTTTAATACTAACTTAATTAAATAAGAAGATATCTACTATATAGGGAATAGGTCCTTATACTAATACTACTTATACTATTTTATATAATTATAATAGATTTTATAATTACCCTACTTATAATACTATTAGGTATAAGTTACCTACTAATAATTACTTATAAGTTCTTAAAGAAGGTCCTTCTTATACTAGGAATTAATACTTAGAAGGCCCTATAATAGGCCTAGGTTATAATTTTATCTCTACTATTATATAACTAGGGAATTCTATATAGTATTATTAATAATTAAGATCCTTAATTTATATTAGACTTTTAATAAGAAATCTTTAAATATCTTAGAGTTAAATTTCTTATATTTATAGCCTATTATTTATAGACTAATAGATAAAGTAAGTATATTAATTAGACTATAAAAATCGCTATATAATTCTACCTTATATACTACCTAGATACCTAGAATTGATAGGATTATATACTCCTATATATCTAGGCTAACCTTAATAACTCCCCTACTATTATAAGATATACTCCTAATAAGCTCTATTATAGTTTTAAGGTAAATAATAGTATAGATATACTTAGTAATATTCCTATAGAAGCCTTTAATAGCTTATAACTTATATACTAGGAATAGGTAGAAGACGTAATAGCCTTTAGTAATATTATAATAAAATCCTAGTATAATAGTAAATATAAAAGTCAATAATTTAAAGAAAATAATAAAGTCTTCCTCCGTTTATATAAGGGATATAAGATCCCTAGTATCTCTAATAGAAAACTCTTATAATAATATACCGGCCTATTTAAGATTTTATAAAAGGTGGGATTACTCGCCTATTAGCTTAAGCTACCCCCTATAATACGTATATAGCTAGTAGTATTAGTAGTATAGCTTAAGCTAAAAATAGAAGGGTTAGATCTATATAAGAGGATATTTAGCTAAAAGCCGCCCCTAATTACGGCTAATAATAGTACTACTTATAATAATAAGTATAAAATTAAGAGATTACTAGATAAATAGTATTTAAGAGGTAAGACTTAGTACTTAGTTAAATAGGTTAGCTATAGTAATAAGGATAATTTATAGTATAACCTTGCAGATTTATCTGAAGCTAGTGAATTAGTAAAGGTATATAAAGACGGATAGCTAATATTATTACTAACTACAGTTAACTAATAGCTAGTAAACGTAGTCGTTTACTTTTTTCTCTTTTACTAGTATACTAATATGGAATATACTCTACTATATGCGTTTCGCTTAGTAATAGCAGAATAGCTTCCGCCTCCCTAATACTTTATTATTCTTAATAGCCTTAATAGCTTTCTTAATCAATTAATCTATATAAATTAAAAGAGTGCCTATTATTTCTACTTAGTATAGTACCTTCTATCTCTTAACTTAAAGTCTCTTACACGTAGAGCTAATACTACTAGCGGGAACTAAGGTAGGTATTATTATATATACTAAAGGCGCGCTTACCGCGCGTATAAAAGCTCTATATAAGGAGCTCTACTATTATATAATATCTTAGTTTTATTTTAACTATATTTAGACTAGAGACCTCTTAGCTCTATTAATAAGTAATAGGTTCGTAGCTAGTACCGCGTATAGGTAGATCTTATCGCTAGCCCTTATAATACCTTAAGACGCCTATTAAGTATATTAAAGGTAATATTACTATTATAAAATATATTACAATTATAATTATAATTATAATTATAACTAACTACTCTAGCCTTATAAGTATATAGAGAAAAGGCCTTATATTTACCTCTCCCTTATAAACTTAGGCTACTACTACTTACTACTCTTCTTAACTAGTACCTCTACTTAAAATAAAAAATAAAGAGGAATATTAGGTTACTATTAAAGTTAAGGACTAGATTATAATTACCTATTATTATAAAAGCATATTAAAATAGTTATAAGCCTATATTAAAAACTATTTATAAGCCTACCTAATCTTTAAGGTAGTAGGGGTAGAAGCTATCAAAGGTAGTAGAAACCCTAAAAACTACTAAGGAAAGTAGAGATTAAGTAATATATTTTAAAAAAGGAGCTTTTATCTTAATACCTACTTTTAAGATAATAATTTATAATATTTTAACTAGAGCCTACTAGTTTTCAAGAGATATTACTATTTTTATTATAATTATTATTAATATATAAATACCTATTAAATCCTAGGGGTAAAGATTAAGTATATTAATTAATTAAATAAGAGTAAAGTTAAGAATCTATTAATTACCTCTTTAATAATTATTATTAAGTTTATTAAGGCTTATTATATAAATACTACTTAAAAAGGAGGCCTAAGCTAATTAAATTCTATTAAGGGAAATAAATATTATAATTATATTAAATATATTAGAGCTAGCTAAATTATTAAATATTTTTAATATTAAAAACCTAATTATATTATATCTTAATATTTAAACCTAATATTAACTTATACTTATTACGCCTAATACTATAATACCTATATATATAAAGATTCTTAAAAGGAAGGATTTAAACTTAAATATATTAATTATTAAGGCGCTTATTTAGTATTTAGCCCTAATTATACTAAGATTAAAGTAATTAATATAATAGTAGTAGAGAAGTAGTAAGACTTTAATATTATATTTTAAATTAAGAGGTATTTAACTTAAAGTTAAATCTATTAGAGTAACGCCTTAAATTATAAAGCTAAGTAAGGAAGGTATTATAATAAAGCTAGGCTAAAAGGCTAGTAAGTTAAAGGTAATAGTATTAATAGTATTAAAGCTTATAATCCTTAAATTAAAGATATTAGTAGTAAGAATAACTTAAGTAAAAGTTATAAAAATAACCCTTAAGATAGAAGTAACCTTAAACCTTATAGGAATAATATAAGTACTTAGTAAGTTAGAGATTATTCCTTTAAGTTAGCCTTTTAAGACTCTTTAAGGGATAATCCCTTTATACTTAACTCTAATTAATACCTAGGTTATAATATTAATTTAAGGTATAATAACCCTTTGAGTACCCCCTAAAAATCTTAGTTATTAAGAAATTAATAGGGCTAAAAGCTACTCCCTCCTAGTAAAACCTTAAAGTATAAGGGGACTAGTTCCTAATAATACCTATTATAAGGAAAAGGGGTCTAGGAAATAAAAGCCTATTAATATTATTATATAAGAATATTACTTAGAGGAAGGAGAATAGCTAGGTACTTAAAAGCCTAAGTAAATCTATTATCTAGCTAGATAATATAGGCCTTAATAAATTAAATAAATCTAGTAGGATTATCCTATAAACTACCTAATAAATAGAAATTATAAGTACTACCCTTAATAAAATTAATATACTTAAAGACCTTAATATTAATTTATAGATTAAAGTTAATATTAATTTTAATTTTAACGCCTTCTTCTATTATACTAATAAGGTAAATAAGGAGAATTAGTCCTAATCTACTTAAAAGTACCCTTTAGAAGTATTAAAGAAGAGACTAGTCTTAATCTTTAAGGCTAAATAGGTAGCTATTTAGAAGGTAGTATATAAAAGTTATATAAAATCTTTATAAGGGTCTAGCTTAAGTATAAAAACTAGTATTTTAAATAGGAATAAACTCTAGTACTTATTTAATATAAAAGGGAAACTAGTTTATATAAAAATTATTAAAAACTCTAATAAAAAAGATATTAAGGCTATTAAATGTTTAAATAAGAAAGATACTTTATTAAGATAAATAATAAATAAAGTACTACTATTAATAAAGAAACCTAATAAAGATATACCTAATTAATCTTATATTAAAGTTATAATTAAGACTTAATTTTTTTTAATATAATATTAGTAAATCCCTTAATATAATAATCCCCCTTTCTAGTATTATATAAATATAATATTCTTACTATTTAAAAACCTTAGAGATATATAAAGAAGAATTAAACCTATTATTCTACCTTATCTAAATTCTACTTATACTACCTTATAAGAAAGGATATAATTATAAGGGTTTATACTTATATTAAAATTAAAATTTTAATAGATAAATAGTATAATAGGACTTATAATAATAAATTAATAATAGTAACCCTTAAGCTTTAAAGGTTAAATTAAAAACTTCTTTATATTTATAATATTTATAACGCCTCTCCCTCTTAAAGATATAAGGCCTACTCTTAAAAGATAAAGACTAAAATTACTTAAGACTACTCTAAGATCTTATTATTAAATACCCTTTATATAGTAATTATAAAGAATACTTATAATAAGTATTTAATAATAAGAGAATTAAACCTTTACTATCTAACTTAGACTAGCTTAAGGAAATATTAATATATAAAAGTAAATAAGTTAATTAAGATTATTAATAGGACTAAGTATATACTTTTAATATCTAAAGGCCTTCTATTCTTTAAGTAAAAGAGATATAATAAGGTTATAATAATCAACCTTATATTTATTATAAGGGAGATAGCTAACTTAATAGTAAAGTATAAAGTTATTAAGAAGCTTAATTATAACTCTAATTATAAGGTAGTTTATATTAAGATTAAATAAAAAGTACTACTACTACCCTTAAAAGAAGTTTATAACTAGAAATAAATTAATAAAAAAGCCTTTTTTACTAATCTTAATATAGTTCTATGAATTATATTTAAGCCTATTAATACTATTAAAAAACTAGATACTTAGGTTACTTAATAAGTTATAATATTAATAGTAGTAGTAATAGAAGCTATACCTATTATAAAGCTCTACCCTAAATTAAAGCTATTTATAAATAAGGAGTACTAATAAGTAATTATTAAAGTATATAATCTAGAAAGATTATAATAGTAAATAAAGTTAAATAAAGATAGATAACACTTAAATATATAATAAAATTATAAGAAGAAATTTATTAAAATAAAATAAAAAGAGGGATAGAAGTAATATATTAAAGAATATAATAATAATTAAAAGTTCTAAAGACTAGATAAGTAAATTAAGGGAGGATAGGCTTAATTATTATCCTTTATCTTTAAGCTAGTAGGATTAAATAATATAATAGTAATAGAAGTTAATAAAAAGATAATACTTCTAAAGAATAATTTCTTCCCTTTAATATAATAGGTTAAATTAAATAATTTAAAGGGTTTTAAATATTTAATATTAAGGGAATTCCAAATAATTATTAAATAGGAAGTTAGTATTAAAATAGTAGGAGTGGAACACTTAGTTAATTTATCTAAGACTGTAAGAGTATCTATCTATATATGCCAAGACTTTATGCTTAGTTATATTAGTAAACCTTCCTTACTAAGAGTACATTTTAATACTCCTATATAATCACTAGAAGTCTTGAGAATTAATAAGTAAAAAAATCCAACGCTAGGTAGTAGGAGTAAACCCTACTATATCTAAAAATAACTATACTAAATTAAAAGTTAAAAACGACTAAGTTATTTAGAATAGACTATTTTTATCTAGAGCTCTTACCTAGAAATTCTACTTTTTTATAGAAATATAGTTATTTAAGATTTTTATTTTAGGATAAAGCTATATATACTAGAATTATACTAAAACATAGTTAGATATACTATAAGAGGGTAACTATTAATAGTTACTAGTAAGAGTTAACCTCTAGGCCTAATAGGGTAATAGTAGCTAGGTAAGTAGCTGCGAGGTACGATATTATCATTATTATTATACTATTTCAGGGTAGATACCTTAGAAACTTAGCCCGTATAGCCCTATCTAGCTATAGTACTAGTACTACCTTTAGGCTGGCGTCCCCGTTACCTTTAGTTAAGTAGCCGGAAACAGCGTAATAGTAGGGACGAGGTATAGTTAAGGACCTACCTTAGTCTATAAAGTATTAGTTAATTAATAGGTAAAAGGGATGAAATATTATAGGACTTAGGGTAGAAAATAAGCTAGTATAGCGGCGTTTAGCTATAATAATAGCGTTAACTATAGGCTTATATACCTATAGCTATTAGTAGAGTAACCTAGAATAATTATAATAATAATAAAGATAATAGAGCACTTAATTAATAAGGCGTTAGTTAATAGAATAAATATTATTAGTTGATAGAATAAGTACTATAGGATTCCGGGGTAGTTATCCCCTAGAAGCTCGACCCTAGGAGTACCCTAGAATATTATAACTAGGAGAAAACTACCTTCTACTATTTAGGGTATAATAACTTTATTAATAAACTAATAAAGTTGTAGTTTAAACTATATATACCTAGGGGTATAATTAAGCTTTAGGCCTATTAATATAATAATTAATAGTATTATTAGCGGGTAATATTATTATTAGTTATTAATTAATAATATTACTAAGGCCTAAAAGCTCCGGCGATTATAAGGTATTATAGTTCTTATATATAATTAACTTAGTACTCTATACTCCTTAATATAGTCTCTTCTAGATTAATTACCTCCTAGAAGATAATAAAGCTATTATAATAAAGGGCCTTAGTAAGGCTATTAGCTACCTATTTATTAGTAGGAGTCTATTTAAGGTTAATCTTACTATTAGTAATTTAACCCTAGATCTAGTAATACTAAATATCTATATACTTAATATAATTATAATAAAGTAGGTTCTTTATAAGTATAATTATACCCTAATTATCCCTAAAGATAATAACCGTTTAGAGTATATTACTAGTAGGATAGATTTAATCTAAGAGGGTTTTAAGTTAGATAGCTTCCTTTATAATTTATATCTATCTAATATATTTAGCTTTATAAGTTAATAGCGCTACTATTACTTAATACTTAAATAACTAAGAGATAGTACTACTTCTAAGGTTAAAGATATAGCTAGAGGTAGACTTTTAAGTATTATAATTATTAGCCTAGTTTAAGTCTATCTATCTAGTAAGGCTTTCTAGTAACCCTTTATAAGTAAGTTACTAGTAAATTATAGACTAAAGGTAGTAGAAGATATATTTTACCGCTTTAAAGTATTTTATTATAGGGTTTAATAAATAGTAGGAGACTACTAAGATTATATAAGTAATATTAGGTTAAGTACCTAGTATTATATATATAAGGGAACTAACGGTTAATTAATACTATTTAAGGAGGTCTAATAATATTATATACCCGTCTTTAGCTAGTAGAAGCTAGGTAGTAGTTTCTATTAGGGTTATAATAGGCTTTAACTCTTATATTCTATAGTACTTAAGAAAATACTTTATATAAGTAGCTTATCTTAGTTATAATATCTAATTAACCTAATCTTAAGTTACTATTATACTAAGGTAATAGTTATATAGGCTTAAATTAGTTATATAGAATTTAATATTAAAGGTGTCTTTAATCTACTAGATCTTAGGCTTTAAAGGCCTTATAACTAGTATATTATCTATATAAAGAGTAATAATAGTACTTAAAGAGGTATTAATAAATATATTAAAGTTAGCGTTAATAGGTTTAAGGCTAATCTCCTTTATATACTCTATAAAGTAGTTATATTAAACTTATAATAACTATTTTAATTTATAAAGGGCTTTATTTAATTTATATACCTTCCTAGGGTATTAATTATTATACCTTATAAGTTATTTTATATCGATTTCCTTATTTATATATCTATAAAGGAAGGCTATCTTAATATCTATCTATTCTAAGTCTTAATCTTTAGCGGCGGTAAGGGTAAAAAAGCCTTATAACTTATAGGCTTAATTATAAAGGTAAAGATTTTATTATAATTTAGTCCCTTATATTATTTAAACCCTTAAATAACCTAATAAGCTTTATAGTAAGTAATTTCCCCTTATAAGCTATATTTTAAGGTATAAATCTATTTATTATAAAGGGTAGTCTAATTCTTTAGTAGGTTAACTAGCTCCTAAGTATTATTTTTAATAAGGGAGTTAAATTTATCTATTATACCGGCCTTTTATTAGTTTTAATAGGTAATATTAGTTATAACCTCCTTTAATATCTTAGGTTTATAGGGTTTTTAATTAAATATTATAATATAGTATAAGTAGATATCTAGTAATAGATCTTAAGGGATAAGATAAGGGTAATTAGGCTATATACTATCTACTTATAAGGTTTCATCTAAGATTAAGAGCGGAGTTACTAATAGAGTTCCTACTATTAAAGGAGACTCTATAAATTAAGGGGTTTAAATTCCCGCTAATTCTAGCCTTAAATCTATTATTAAGGGCCTTAGCTATATTAATTAAATAAGTTTATTAATATCTATTAGATTTATAGGTAAGAAGGTACTAATAAGATAATACTCTTTAATACTATACTCCTCTACTATTAGTACTTTACGCGTTAGGGGATTAATAATAATAGGTAGTATAAGGAGTAGGCCATCTTTTTCCCTTCCTTAAGTAACCCTTAAGGCTCTAATAACTTACTTATTAAGTATTAATATTTTATAAATATAATTACCTTTAAAGCTAATAAGGGTACTAAGTTTAACTTAATCCTTTTTATAACCCTAGCTAGTAGCTAGTTTCTAGTAGTTAATATAGCCCTTTATCCTAATATATTTAATATAAGAGAGATAAGGGTAATAGCTAGTATAAGCCTTATATAATATAAGCTTTTAGCTAGATATAAGGCTCCTATTTTATAAGTAGTTAATTATAAGGATAAGTTTAAGCTAGAAGTTTATATTAAAACCTATATTATATAAGATAGTACTTACTATTAACTAGAGGGTTTAGCCTAAATGTTTAATAGCTCTATTACTTGTAAGGTTTCCTAGGACTATAGGCTCTTATAAGATATTATAGTTAACGCGGTAGGAATTAAAGTTATAATCTTTATATTTATTATTATAATTAGATCTTAGGTAATTTATAATAATAATATTATACTTATTATAAGCCTAATAGTATTTAAAGGCTTTAAAGATCTTACTTTTTACCTCTACTACTTCTACTTTAGACTACTTATCTTAATTATTAAGGAAGGTAATAAAGTAACGCCCTCCCTTATAACTTCTAGGGGTATAAGGGCCTAAGATATTATTATAAATAAGGTTAAGAGACTTTCTTCCTAATTAGATATAGGCTTTATATAATACCTACTTTACTTTTTAAATAATATATAACGGGTATAAATCCTTATTAACAAGTTCCTTAGTAAGGTTAATCCCTTTTAAGAAATAGGTAAGTTTCTTAATATTTTAATAACCTAAATAGCTTATATAAGTATATTATAGATTAAGGGTTTTATTATTAATTTAACCTTTTAAGCTAGAGGAGTCTAACTCTAAGTTTAAGTCTAAATATTCTAGAGTAGGGATAATATTATCTACTAGATTAGCCCGCTCCTTCTACCTTAATATAATATAAAGTATAATGACCTTAGTAGGGACTTTAATAGCCCCTTTAAAGGGGGAATAAGGTATTTTTAATACTAGGATAAATATTTATAATACTATCTTTATAAATAGTATAATATAAGGAGACTCTTATATATATAGGTAGTAAAGATTATTATCTTATAACTAGGTTATAATATCTTACTTATTAACCTTAATACTATTTTAAATAATTTAAAGAGGTATTAAAGTACGCTAGAGCTATCCTTATAAGATTAAATTAATAGGTAACCTAAGGATATAAAAGTAGTTAATAAGAATTAAATCTTTCCTTTTCCTATCTATTATAATAGGAATATAGACCTTACTAATATTAAGAGGGTATTAAGTACTATTAATACCTTTAATAGGTTAGATATTATCTAATAAAGGATTAAGTAAGTAGTATTATATAAAACTTATATAAGAGGGTATTAAGTATATTAAGTAAGTAGTATTAAGTACTTATTTCTTAAGCTAAGCGTCTAATTTAGTAGTAAAGGCTATACTAATATTATCTTAAAAAGCTATATAAATTTTAGCCTTAGAGTTATTATTATTATAGCGGCGTCTCTTATTAGGCTTATTATTAGACTTATCCTTATCCCTAGAGGATTATTTCCCCCTATTTATTTTACCTTTAGCCTTATTCCCTCTTCCTTTACTACCGCTAGTATTATTCTTTATAGGTAACTTACTATTCCTAAGCTTAAAGTATTCCTTTTAGGTATAATAATATATATAATAATAAGTATAATATTTAATAAGCTTTTGAATAAGCTAGGTATTAGGTCTAGGTATAGCCCTATTTTAATTTTTAATTAGAATAGTAGGACTAGTAGTAGTAGGAGTATAAATAGCTATTATAGTAAAGTTTAATTCTTCCTAATTAGTTAAGGGGTTAATTACTATCTAAATAAAGTGCCTAGTAGTATACTTAAAGGAATAAGCCGGCTTAGTAGTATTAGTCTTACTTATTAGGTTATAAGTTTAGATATAGTATATAAAATACCCTTTATAAGCATTACTAAGACTTATATAAAAGAGGAAGATAAGGAAGTTTATTTCTAGCTTTAAGTAGGTAGATATTAAGGTAATTTTATTATAAAGAGACTTAAAGTAGGTTATAAAATCTATAATATCCTTATATTAACTAAGGTCTAGCTTAAGTAGCTAGTAGTATAAGTTATTAAGGGTACTAGAGCCTATAAGTTTATTATTAATTTTAAGGGCTTCCTATAATATATAGGCATTTTTAATATCCTTATAATTAGTAAAGAGATTATTACTTAAATAGCTCTTAATAGTATTAATAGCTAATTTATACCTAAGCTCCTATTTAGCTAGATCCTTAGAAGTAGATTTATAGGTTTTAATATTATTAATTATTAGATAGTTAGGGAGAGCTAGAATAATAGGGGCTACGGCCTAGTCTACCTTATAAAATTTAAAAAGGTAGATAGATATTAAGTACTTATATATTTCTTAGGTTTATACTTAAAGCCCTTCTAATCCTTTAAGCTTCTTAATATAAAGTAGGAGGCTATTAATCTTACTTATAATAATAGTATTTTCTTTTAATATTACTTTTTATAAGGGCGAGCGTAGGCTTTAGAGGGTTAATTTAAATTAAGTGGCTCTAAGTTAATAGTAGTACTAAAAAGATTATTACTATTAGGGGCTTTAAGGGATAATTCTTAAATAGAGTTACCTAAGGAAGGGGAACTATTAGAAAGGTATTAAGGTACGTAGTCCTAACTATTTTAATTAATATTTATATTACCTAGCCGCCTTATTAAGTATAGTATTATACCTTAGAAAATTACGCTTAAAGATACGGCGATTTAAATAAGTTTTATTCTACTATTACCTAAACTCTTTAGCGGCGGTATCTAAGGGAAAGATAGGTAGCTAATATATTTATATTAGGCTAGAAGTAGAGGAAGAGCTTATAAATAATAGGCTTAAAGTACTAGAAGATAAGGGAGAATTACTTAAGAGAATATCTTTATTTAATAGAATTATAATAGGATTAGAAGATAGTTATCCTAGAAAAAATAGGGGATCTAGCTACCTTTTATATTACTTATACCTTATAATCTTAGTAACTATTATATTCTAACGGGGCTAAGAGATTATATCTTATATTAGAAATAGTTAGGAGTTATTATAATAGGCTAGTAATCTAGTTCTTTTAATTTTTAGCTTAGTAGGAGGTTCCTTACCTTTACTTTAAGATTTATAAGTAGTAGTAGTATTAAAGTATACTAGTAGCTACTTAACTAAGGCTATATTAGCTATCTTATAAGTAGTTTTCTAGAGTAGGTAAAGTAGTTTTAATATTACTTTTACCTAGTATATGTGTGTATATGTTAATCCTACGCGGAGGGGAATGCCCTCTAGCCTTTATAGGCTAGAGTAGACTAGACCCCACTCGGCCTTACGGCTATATCCGGTTAAGTATTATATAATTAACTAATTAACGCTAGAATAAATCGCGTAAGTAAATAAAGTAAAATAAATAAATTAAATCTAAAATCTAAAATCTATAATAACCCCGTTAAAATATAGTCGCCTAGCGGTATTATACTATTATATAATACCCTAGAGTACTAATCCGTCCCTAAATAAAGCCGTCCCGTCCCCCGTTATTATTATTAGTTTATAATTTAGTTAGATAAATAGTACCTCCGCTTATTAGCGTAATAGCTAGATGTTATCCCTATATAGAAAGATCTTAATACTATTACCCTTAGGTAGTTATTATTATTTTAATAATAGTCTCACTAAAGACCTTTAAGGTCTTTATCTTAATTATAAATTTCGTGGCCTATTTTACTAGTTTTACTATAATAAGAATTATCTTAATATTAATTAGTTAGCCGCCCTAAGTAGCCTACCTCTCATCCTTAAATAAGGGATATAATTCAATAATATACTCCTAAGTCTAGCGTCCCTCTCTATAGGGATATTTAGGCGACTTAACTACCTAATATATATATAGGAGGTCTTTAAGGGCTATCTTTATTTATAGTTAGGTGACTACTAAGCTTATAGCCTTCTATACCCCTATATAAAAGGTTATAATCTAGTAGTCTAGTATAAGTACCTATTACTTCAGCTTAGTACCTTACTTATATTCCTCCTAGGTATTAGCCTAACTTTTATTAATTAATAATCTAATACGTTACTTACTAGCTAAGAGTAAATAGATCTAGTCCCCGTAAGTACCTTATTATAATACCTATTTAGCTAGCTCGTCTACCTTTTTATTACCTAGGACCCCTTAATATACCGCTATCTACTATAACGTTACTAGAATACCTATATCTTTAAGTCTAGAGAGCTTATTAATAATCCTCTTTGGGATATACTATCCCGACTATCCCTGTAGGTTTATTATAAACTTAATTAAGGCCTAATTATCCGTTTATATTATTAATACTAGTAGAGCTATATTAATAGCGAGTTTATAGGCTATATAAATCCCTTCTAGTTCCCTAGCGTATACTATATAGTATTTACTATTATTAAGGTATAATATCCGTAATACCTCTAGCTATAATACCTATACTAAGGCGCTAATCTTCTTATTAATACCGCTTCCATTAATATAGACGTATAGGGAGGTATAGTCTATTTTAATAACCTAGTTATACTTTATAATAGATTCTTCCTTACTATTATAGATCTATACTTTTAGGGGTTCCTATTATAGTAGAGTAATAAAGGGTACCCGCTTTTCTATCCTACCTTAAGTAAGTTAGAATACTTTTACCTCTAGTTATTCTAGGGGGCTTTTCTATTTAGCTCTTTTTCCTAGTAGTTTTTATAGCTCTATTAGTGTCTTAGTGTCTAAATAGCCTTAATAGTATTAAAGTTTAAGTAGGTATAGATCTATAATACCGCGTCTACAACCGCCTTTTCTAGCACTTATTATACTAGAAGTTAGTAGTATTTAATATCTAGAGCTACCCCTAAAATATTCTTAAACCCTCCTAGAATAATATAGGCTACCCTCTTTTAAATAACTTATAGTATAGTAAGTATCTATTTCTATTTAAGCTTATATTTTATTACTATTAAGGTATATTATACTATATACCTAAAAAGTAGTATAAGAAGGATTATACCTTAATATAATCTTTATAAGCCTTTATAAGGGATACCCTAGGCTAATCTAGAGTAGCTTATAAGTCTATTAAGCTTTATTATAACTTTTACCTTAAGGGATTATAAGTAGTCTTTCTAGTTTAGTCTTAAATCTAATATTAGACTAAGAAGTCTAGTAGACCTAACTAGTTTAATTATAAAGGTACTAAGGTCTAGCTCTACCTCTAGGTTATTTCTAGGCCGTTTCCTTATTCCTTAGGTTACTATAAGCTAAAAGTAAATAAGTTAGTACTTTTCTACCCTAAATTTAGAGGTATAAGTAGTAGCCTAGTCTTAAATATCCGCGTAGATATCCTTAAGAATCTTATAATTAGCTTAGGCTATAAGTCCCCTTACTAAAATACTAGTATTATTAATATATAGTAGTACTAGGTATTCTTTCTACTTATAAATATCTAAGATATTAGTATTATAGAAAAGGTAGAGAATTAATAATAGCGGGGAGCCTTAGGGGATTCCTATTATAATTTAGTATCTTTATAACTCTCCTTTAAGTATAATAATAACTATTAACCTATTAGAGAAGAAGCTTTATATCTATTTAATAGCCTATTTATTAATACCTTATTTCCTTAGATTATAAATTAGTCTAAGGTATAAGATATTATTAAAGGCGCCTTTTATATTAAGTATAAGTAGGGAGGTAACTTAGTTATCCTTAGATCTCTAGGCGTTATATACCCCTTTTAATATTATATAAATAGTATTTTTAATTAATAATAGCTTATATCCCCTTATATATTCCCTTAGGAGGAGCTAGTATTCTTTTATAAGGTAGCTTATCCTAATAATAATAATCTTTTTAAGTCCCTTCCCTAGTATATTAAGGAGGGTAATTAGTTAATATAACTTTAGCTACGTATAGTTATCCTTTCCTAGCTTCCTTAATACTATTATCTTAGAGTGGCGGAAGTACTAGGGGTAGTATCCTAGGTTAATATAAGTATTAAAAATCTAGCCTAGCTAGCCTTTAATACGGTCTAGGGATAATTAAAAGATCTAGAAGGTAAGTCTATTATTACTTATAGCTTTATTTAAGTAGCTAGTAAGTATAGCCTATCTAACTTCCTACTTAGTAATTATTAGAAATTCCCTTAGTATTAGATATTTAAAGCCTTTTAAGTTATCTAGTCTAGCCTATTATATTAAGGGGAAGAAGCTATTCCTTAAAAGTATTATCTTTTTATTAACCTCTATTACTATTATATTATCTAGTCCCGCTAGCTTAGGGGTAAAAGAGGATAATTATATCTATCCTCCCTTAATTTACTTACTTAATCTCTAGAGCTTTTAGTCGCTATTATATTCTTCTATATATTACCTTTATCCCTCCTTTTATATAAGGTATAACTATTTTAAATATATAATTATACCTTTTAAACTTATTAATATACCTACCTTATTCTAAGTATATATTAATAAAGCCCTAGCGGGACTACTTAATATTATATATATTACTTATCTAAATAATATTCTTATCTACTCTTAAGATAAAAAGTCTTATATTAGAGCTATAAAGGTAGTATTATAATATCTTTATAAATTTAAACTTTATATTAACCTAAAGAAATATAAATTTATAATAATAGAAGTAGAATTCCTTAGCTTTATTATTAGTTATAATAGTATATATATAAACCTATATAAAGTAGATACTATAATAGAATAGCTAGAACTAGGAAGTATTAAGGATATTTAGATCTTTTTAAGGTTTACTAATTTCTACTATTATTTTATTAAGTACTATTCCTTTATAATTATAATATTAATAGACTATTTAAAAAATAATTATCTATATATTAAAAATAGAAAGTTAATATTAAGTAATATTATAAGAGTAGTATTTAAGTAGTTAAAGTAACTCTTTTAAGAGGTACTATTACTTATATATTTTAACCTTATAAGAGAAATCTAACTAGAGATTAATACTTTAATTCTAGCTATTATAATAATTTTATTATAAAAGTTCCTTATTAATATTAAAGGGGTAGAAGTAGAGTAGTATCCTATTACCTTCTACTCTTATAAATTATATTTAGTAGAAACTAGATATAAGACCTATAACTAGGAACTACTTATAATAGTTAAGGTATTCTAGGTATAAAGGTACTTCTTAAAAGGTAGCTTATACCTAATTATAGTAATTATTAATTATAATAACTTAAGGTATTTCTAAATAATATTATTATTAATAAGGAGATAAGTATATTAGGTAATAAAGCTTATAATATATAACTTTAAGATATACTATTATATAGATATTAAGAACCTAGCTAACGCCCTATTAAGGTAATTAGATTATATATTAATAATAGATAAAAAAGATACTTATCTATTAATATTATAAAATAAGTTAAAGAATATTAGGTATATTCCTTTTAATAAGTATTATATATATAATATTTATAAAGGTTTATAAGATAATAAGGCTTATAGTTATAAATAGTATAAAAGGTTAAAGATAGGGCTTAAAAAGCCTTATACCCTAAAAATAGGGGAGAGTAACGCGCTTTTAAGGATATAAAATAGTATAAGTAATAGCTTAAACCCTATTATAAGATAGTTTAATATTAATTAAATAATACCTAGAAGGTATATTATAATTATATTAATAATAGAGCGCGTATAAAATAAATATAATAATTTATATTAAAGATACTCTAATATCTCTAAAAGGGAGATAAGGATATTTATAATAAGAAATAATTATTAAAGTCCTAAGGCTATAAAAAGGCTACTAATATATCTCTATTACTAGATAAGATAGGGGTCCTTTATAAGGGTAGTATAGTTTTTATACCTAGTAATAAAGTAATTAGATAAAAAATCTTAAAGCTTTATTATAATAACCCTTATACTAGCTACTACTTATAGAAGTATATATAAGAGCTTATTAAGTGGAAGTTCTATTAGAAATTAATAGGATAAGATATTTATAATTATATATAAGAATACTTAACCTACTAATTAATAAAGCCGCGTAGATATACTATTTATAATATACTATTACTATTATTAATACTTATAAGACCTTTTTAAGAAATTATAATAGATTTTATTATAAATCTCCCTTTAAGTAAATAAAAGGGCGGCGTTTATAATATAATCTTAATAGTTATAAACTATTATATTAAGGTAGCTAGGTATTTACTTATTATAAAGATAGTTAATACTATTAGTATTACTAACCTATTATACTATAAAATCTTTTTAAGGTTTAATTAACTAGAAGGTATTATTAATAATTAAGGGATAATATTTATAAGTAGCTTCTAGGTAGCTATATATTATTATATTAATATAAAAAAAGCTTAATACTACTTTCTACCCTTAAATAGATAGTTAAATAGAAAGATAGAATAGTACGCTTAAGTAGTATCTATACTACTATTCTACTTAAAGATAAGATAACTAGGTAGAGTTACTTTATCTAGTAAAATTTATATATAATTATATAAAGTATATTAATACTAGATTACCTCTATATAAGGTACTTTATAATTACTTACCTAAGCTAGATATAGAGCTTTTAGAGCTACTATTAAGAGAAGTCCTATTAATATAAAAAAGGGTTAAATTACTTTAGAAATAAAGGGGAGGTTTAGAGTAGTAATTATATTAAGTATAAGTTATATAAGTAGAGTATATAAATAAATAGTAAAAATAAAGATAATATAATATAAGTAATTATATCTTATTAAATATAAAGTATATTAAATTAATATAAGTAACTAAGAAACTATTATAATATTATCTAAAGCCTTTTAAGGTCTTTAATTATATTAGTAGTTAGGCGTATAAGTTATAACTACCTAATACCTTTTATATATATAATATCTTTAATATCTTACTTATAAAGTTATATTAAAGTAATAGTAATAGTATTATAAAAGTTATATAAGTAGAGCTTATAAATAATAAAGATAAATAGGAAGTTAAAGCTATTCTTAACTATAAAATCTCTTATAATAAACCTTAATATTTAGTAAAGTAGAAGGGTTAGTCTTATAATTATAATTAATAGCTATATAAGTAGGACTTAGTTAATATACTAGATATATTAAAAAGATTTAAGTAGGATTACCTTAAGATATAAAGTTTATATTATATAAGAGGGGAGATAATTTCTATTATTAAAAAAAAAGATACCTAATATAACTAGACTATTAAGGGCGTTATAAGAGAGGGCTATTATACTATACTAATAGTAGTACTAGGCCTATTATTATTATTACTACTACTAGTAATAGGAGTATCCTCTTTATTATCCTCTTCCTTATCCTTTATAATAAGAGGGAGGCGCTCTTATAATATATTAATAAGGCTTTAAAAGTACTTTAAAAGGGGAGATAGAGTAATATATATATATTAATAAAGGATATTAAGAATACCCTCTAAGGTATTTATAATATAGATAGTAATAGCTAGGTTAACCCTAATAGGAGCCGTGGTAGTAGCGGGGGTAGAGGAGGCGTAGTAAAGGTAGTAATAATACTATTAAATAAGCCTATTAAAGGTTTATTAAAATCTAGTAAGCTAAGGGAGGTTAAAGCTAGTATTAGAAGTAGTTATAATATCTAAAGATTAAAGAAGGCGCGTATAAGTATAATATATATAAGTAGGAATCTCGTATTAATATTTAATATTAAGATCTTTATAATAATTATATCTAGTAGAGCTAGGGGAAGCGCGTATATAAGTTATACTATTAAAGGAGTAAATAAGGCCTTAATTAAAAATATTAGACTTATAACTCTTTAGATTAGAATATAATATAATAAAGGTATACTATATAAGATAATATAAGAATAGGCTAGGAGCGGCTTAATAGGGGAGGTTATATACTATTATAAGTAGAGGGGGTAGTAATAGTCTTCTTTTAATTAATAATAAGGGTAAGTTTATTACTAAGGATTATTTATAAAATAACTACTAGAAGTATAAGGAGGTATAATAAGGCGTAGAGGGGGTAATAATATAAATAAGACTTAAAAAGGACTTAATATAATTAATAAAAAATAAAGATATTATAATTAGAAGAATAATATTAAAGTTATATAAAGAAGGTACGCCTTAAGTACTTAATAAACCCTTAATAGCGACGACTTCCTATTTACTTTAAAATACTAAGACTTCTAACTACTTTTATAATAAATTAATAAAGGATAATAGGAAGTATAATAGGAATATATTATAGTATAAGGATTATATATAAGAGTATTATCTATAATTATTATAGTTTAATAATATTATATATTATTAAGGCTTAACTTAGAAGGCCTTATTAATAGTTATATTATTACGCTCTTATTAGAGTAATATTCTATTATTAAGGGCGTATCTCTTATAAATTATAACCTTTTATACTCTTAGAGCCTAAGAACCTAGATAGGGAGATAATTATAAGGACTAGTTAGGAATATAGTACTACTATTAACGTGGCGTCTATAATATATAGTAGTAGTACGCTACCCCTTTCCCTATAATATATAAAGGAGGGAATTCCCCCTAAAGAGAAGGGTAGTAATTAGTCTTACTATTAATAAAAATAGAGAGTTCTATATATATACGTACACGTACTATTTATAGTACTCGATAGCTATATTATTACGTAGTACCCTTATATAGATCTAGGGAATTATTACGCGGTTTATTAGGAGGTATTTTAAATTTAAGGTAATTAGATAGGACCCTAGCTAATAATAGGAGCTTATTAGTGTCTTAATAAAATATTACTAGATAGGCCTAATTTAGTTTAAGCTAGATATCTAATAGGGTCTTAAGATAGGATTTATCCTTAGCTACTATATCTTTAATATAGATTAGTAGTATATCCTTAATTTAGATTAATAATACTTTACTTCTAGAGGGAGATTACCCCTTTATATTACTAGCTACCCGCTTAAAGTGGTAAGGGAGGTTTATAAATATATACCTTTTAGCTTTTAATTCTTTAATATAACTTATAAGGACTTTCCTAATAAAGTAGATATTAGATAATTAAGCGAGCTTCCTAGATTTATTATTAATAAGATAGTAGATAGCCTTACCTTTATAACTAATAAGTTAACCTAGACGGGAATAGGCCTTAAAGTAACTAATTTTAATAGTAGTCCTACTAGTATAATAGAAGGCCTAAGAGCTAAGGACTTATAAATAGGAGAGGTTAGGCTAGTAACTATTAAACTTCTTATAAGGTATTATCTTAATACTAGACTTAGGGGACCTATTCTAGAGGTAGCTAGCCGCTTAAATAAATTTAGGCTAGTACTTATAATCTATCCCGCTATTTATAAGTATAATATAGGCCTTATTTATTAGGGTCTTACTAAGACGCTTTATAGACTTATTAGCCTAGGGAGTATCTTATATTATACTCTCCTAGATAATACTATTAGCCTAGTAGTACTTTATAAAGGCTATAGAGTTAAATTCCCCTCTATTATCTTCTTCCTATAATAGAAAATACCTAATTTTAGACCCTGAGCTTATCGTAGCTTATTGATTGGTCTAAAGTCCCCCGAATTACCTCCTTAGGACTAGCGCTAACTACGGTGAACATTAAAAGTCCTGATTCTCTTCGCATTCTACCCACGTCTACACTAACGCTTTATAATATTTTCTACTTAAAATAAGTTATAAAGCCTATATCAGCCTACTTAACGCTCTAAAAATTATTAAAATCGGTGTAGTAGTTTAAAAGATATATTAAGATAAATAGATTTACCTACTAAATTCCATGTACTAACGGCTAGGATATAGATTATAAATAATAAAAATCCTAATATTATTTATATTTTACCTATTTTATAATAACGCCTACTAACGTGTCTACTATTAGGCTAAATAGGGGTAGATATCCGTCTTATTACTAGGTATATAATGCTATTAGAATAATCTATATTAGTCTATTAGTGTATTAGCTAATACTATCGTATTTATAGGCTACCTACCTATTAACGCGTCTGATTTACTTCCTACTATTCACCTCACCTACTAACGTGTCTAGTATCAGTCTGGAAAGGGGGAAATATCCGTCTTATTACTAGGTATAGAACACTATCTAAATGGGTATATGTATATAATATAGCTAATGCTATTATATATATAGGCTAAAACATCTAATTTACTTCCTACTATTCACGTCACCTACTAACGTGTCTAATATCAGTTTAAATAGGGGTGGATATCCGTCTTATTACTAGGTATACAACGCTGTTAGAATAATCTATATCGGTCTATTAGTGTATTAGCTAATACTGTCGCATTTATAGGCTACCTACCTACTAACGCGTCTAATTTACTCCCTACTATTCACCTCACCTACTAACGTGTCTAATATCGGTCTGAAAAGGGGGAAATATCTGTCTTATTACTAGGTATAAAACGCTATCTAAATGGGTACATGTATATAATATAGCTAATACTGTCGCATGTATAGGCTACCTACCTACTAACGTATCTAATATACTCCCTACTATTTACCTCACCTACTAACGTGTCTGATATCGGTCTGAATAGGGGTAGATATCCGTCTTATTACTAGGTATGAAACGCTGTCTGAATGGGTGTATGTATATGATATAGCTAATGCTGTCGCATGTACAGGCTACCTACCTACTAACGTGTCTAATATACTCCCTACTATTCACCTCACCTACTAACGTGTCTAATATCGGTCTGAATAGGGGTAGATATCCGTCTTATTGCCAGGTATAGAACGCTATCTAAATGGGTATATGCATATAATATAGCTAATGCTGTCGTATATATAGGCTACCTACCTACTAACGTGTCTAATATACTCCCTACTATTCACCTTACCTACTAACGTGTCTAATATCGGTCTGAATAGGGGTAGATATCCGTCTTATTGCTAGGTATGGAACGCTGTCTAAATAGGTGCATGTATATAATATAGCTAATGCTGTCGCATATATAAGCTACCTACCTACTAACGTGTCTGATTTGCTCCCTACTATTTACCTCACCTACTAACGTGTCTGATATCGGTCTGAATAGGGGGAAATATCCGTCTTATTAATAGGCTAATATATCTGATATGCTCCCTACTACTTACGTCACCTACCAACGTGTCTGATATACTCCCTGCTATTCACGTCACCTACTAAACGCCAGGTAGTAGTAGTGATTTTCCAACGTAAAAATCTTGAATTTTTATAGGTATTTTCTAGTTAGTATAATAGTATTATATATATTATATAAGACGCTCCTAGTTTACTTTAAAGGCCTTAAAGGCTAGGAGGAACTTACTTTTAACCTTAAGTAGGGTAATATCTAATTCCTTAGTATAATTATATAGTATTATACTAAAGAATTAGGAGCTATTATAAGTTATAGTAATCCCTTTATAAACCTTATAAGGGCCTACTAAGTCGCTATTAATATACTTATATAGGTACTTCCCTAAGGTAATAGGATAGTTATATAGAGCCCTTATTATTAGGGTCTCTATATAGATATTATATATATAATCCTTAAAGATAATCTTATTAAGGTTAATTCTACTAGATATATTATTAGCTATTTTAGTTTCTATTAGCCTAAATAACCTATATAAGTATATTAGAGGCTAATAGATAGGGAGACTTAAAAGGTTATAAATATATATACTTTTAACTCTAAAAGAAGCTAGGATATAATTACTAGGGCTATAAAGGCTAGGGTTAGATAGTCCTAGGTATTAAGGTAGAAGATATTATTATACTAAGTATATATAAAGACGTAGCCTTTATAAATAATAGTATACTCTTATAAGCTAAAGGAGACTTTAGCCCTAAGACGGAGTAGCTAAGATATTAAAATTAAATTTAATTAGATATCTAAGATATAAAGGATATTAGTAAGATATACTTTTACCCTAATTCCCTTACTAATCTTATAAGGGATAATTATAGTACTACGCCTTATTATATAAAGACCGGCCTAGCTAATCTTATAAATAGGGGACTTAGGAATTACTTTATATTCTTTAAGGATATCTTAATTATTAGTAATATATTAGTTATATACTATATCTAGGAGGATAGTAGTAGTAAGGCTAGTTATACCTAGCGTAGTTATAAAACTAATAACTAGGTCTTTAAACTTTATAAGTATAAAGAGACGCTTACCTCTAGTATTACTACCCCCTTAGTTATAGCCCCCTTAGTTTTAGCTCTTATCTACCTTAACTATCTTAAGGAAGGCCTTTATTAACTTAGGGTACTTAATTTAATAGTTAGACTCTATATAGCCTAAATAATTATAATAGTTATAGTACTTACTATTATAATATATATTTAACCTAGCCTAGTAGAGTAGGTAAGTAGTAGCTATAATAGTAGTTATAATAAAAGACTTTATAAAGTTCTTATAAGCTTCTTTATTTATTATAACTAGTATAAGTTTATTAAATAAGACTATTATAATACCTTCCTTAATAGTAATAGTATATATCTAAATAAATATACTCTAAAAGGTATTAAACTTCGCGCTAAGATATTAGAGGTAGGTATTAATAATAAAGATATAAAGGAGCTTATATCTTAAGTTAATTAGGTTAGAATTAATAATTCTGAATTTACTTATATAATTATTAATATCTTTATAATTAGTATACAAGAGAGTATTAAAATTATAGATAGTTTTATTAAAGATACTAGTACCTTAAGGCTTATAAAAGTCCTTAAGGATCTTCTAGGCTATTAAAGGGATAGTCTTATTCTTAATTATATTATAAGTATTAATATTATAATAAACCTTTATTACCTTATAGGCCTTATTATACTTATTATCTTAAATCTCTTAAAGGTTTTAAGTCGCGGGGATAATATAGTCTATCTTAAGGATAGTTCTAAGGCTATTAAGGATAATATAAGACTATATATTATAGGAATATAGCGGCTAGTTATAATTAGATTCTAGTATAAGAATAAGTATAAGGGGGTAGTTACTACCCCCTCTAATCGGAGGTATATCTTTAGTCTTAATATCTAGATTATATAAATTTAGCGTTAGAGACTAAGTTAGTACTAGTATTAATAATTATAAATATATAAAGGATAGTTTTAACCTTATAATAAGGCCGAAGATAATACTTATACCTAGTATTTTAGGGCCTTTTATTAAAAATAATAGTAATTACTTTTAGGGATAAGGTTCTAGTATTAATAAAGGTATAAAGGAGGTATTATCTAATAGTATTCCCTAATAGGTAATAGTAGTAGCTACCTCTTAATTAATTTTATAGCTAATATCTTAATAGAGATATAAGAAATTAAGGAAGTAGTAGTTTACTTAAAAGTTAGCTAGAAGACCTTTAAGGTAAATATCAATTAACTATTAATAGATTTTTTCTTTAGATTCTTTAAGTTCTAGTATAAAGTAATTAGAATAATAAGAAGGAGGGAGAGAAGAGTCTAGGGAAGAAGGGATAGATATAGCTAATTTATAAGGAGGCTAGTAAGTATTCCTAGCCTTCTCTATCTTCCTAGCCCCCTTTTATAAGAATGCTATACGTTATCTATAGTATTAGCTAGGTAATAGGTATAAATAACTATTACTAAGGTAGTTAGTATATATAGGAAATAGATATTATTCGTATAATTAGTAAACTACTATATATTACCGCTAAGGGGTTATTATATTTAAGTTAGAGAGGATTTCAGCTAGGTTTTAGCGTCTTAGCGGAAAATTCTACTAGTAGATTCCCTAGCCCCCTTTTTACGGTAGCACGTAGTATTAATATAGAGGTAATCTATAAGGGATAGTATTAATAGTAGTTATAGGGTGAATAAATAAATAAATACCCTACGCCTAGGCTTATAACTTATTAAAATAGGTAGAATAGTAATAGTTATTATATTACTAGCTATATAGGTAGATAGAGATAGAATATATAGGATGCTAAGACGGGTACTAGCGCGCGTCTAGTACGCGGCTAGTCTAACTAATTACATCCTATTTTAACATATTTTAATAGTTTATAGTATAAGAAATAAAACTATTAAGACTTATAAGTATACCTCTATTAAAATATATATTTAAGGTAAGGTTAAAGACTCTCCTAGATAGGTATTAATAATTATAAAGGTTTATATTATTAATAATCTTAAAGCTAATATATTTATTAATAATAATATATTAGTTCCCTAGGGTATTATTATTGATTTTAATAGGAAAGTAATTATTATTAGATTATATAAAGGCTTAATAGCCCTAATTAAAGTTTATACTTATATATCTCTATATTTAAGGCGTATAATTAAGGTAAAATTAACTATTATAATCCCTTTATACTCTATAATTAAAGTTCTAATAATATATAAGGGTAATATACCTAATAATTATAACTATCTTTTTAAACTAAATTATCCCTAAGATCTTAATCTTGATAGAGGTATTTTTATATATATTATTAATTCTAATATATTATTTATATAAGTTTATAATACTTTACTAGTTATTATATAGCTAATTTATAAGACTTAACTTAGATTTATTATTAAATATAAATAGGATAGAGTATATCTAGTTACCCTTATAAATACTTTATAAGCTATTAGAAATACCTAATTATTAAAGTTATAAGTTATTAAAGGCTTTATAACTATAGTTATAGCTCTTATACTATATATTATAGTTAATATAGTTACCCTACCTTAGATTAATATAAAGAAGGGCCTTAATTTATATAGAAGTCTATTATAATTATCTATTAACCTAGTATTAAAGTATATTATATTAAGTGGTATAACTATCTATAATACCCCTAATATAGCCTCTTAGATTACTAAGGTTATTAATATATTTCCTAAGATATAAATAGATTAAGGTATTATAATCCTAGTTCTTAAGGCTAAATAGATACTAATTATATTAAAGCCTAATATAGCCCTTAAGCTATTAAGGGTTTACCTAGTAAGTTATAAGGATAAGTAAATAATTAATAAAACTTTTAATAAGTTATACTCTTAAGGGAAAATATAGTAGTTAAATTAACCTACCCTATTTAGTTATCTAGTCTTTATAATCTAGTAAGAAGTTAATAGTAAGAAGAAAGGCTATATTATTATTAATATATAAGGCTTTAATATAATTATATAATTAGATAGTTACCCTATTCTATTATAAAGTAAAATTATCTTAGTTATAATAGGGTTACCCTTTATCTCTATTATAGATAGGACGGGGTATTTTTATTAATTTAATATTAGAGAGGTTAATTATTATAAGCTTACTATTATTTCTTACTAAGGCTAAGAGTAATATAATATTATATTAATAGGTTATAAAGGATTACCCCTATATATATAATAATAGATAGATAAAATACTTTAACTATATAAAGACTTTATATATATCTATATAAATAATATAATAGGCTTCTTTAAAAGCCTACTAGAATATTTAATTTATCTCTAAAGACTATTTATATTATCTTATAAGTATTATCTAAGTCTTAGTCCTAAGAAAACCTTCCTTAACTATCTATCTATTAACCTCCTTAGCTAGTATATTAATACCCTAGGGCTCTCTATATTAGAAGAGAAGCTAAGAGCTATTATAGCTTTATATTTCCTAGAGACTCTTAGGGATCTTAAAATCTCTTAGGCTTTATAGGATAGCTAAGGTTATTTATACTAAAGTATATCTAATAAGCTAATCCCTTATAAAGATATAAGACTAACCTAATAGCTCCTCTCGCTATATTAAATATTAAGGGCTATACTAGGAAGACTAAGGCTATTAAAGCCTTTTATTACCCTATTAAAGAAGAGCTCTAGGCTTTTTATAACTTAAAGGAAGCCTTTAAGAAAGCTCGCTTCCTAATATATTTTAATAAAATAAGGTTTTTATTTATTAACCTAAACGCCTTTAAGGCCTAGGGGTTTACTATAATAATATATTATATAAAGGGTAATCTAAATAGCTTAAAGCCTTTTATAAGAATTAATATCTAGTTAATTATATTCCTTAATAAGATACTTAATCCCGCTAAATAGAACTACTAGCTTATAAAGCTTAAAGTAGTAGGTATTATATAAGTTATTTAAAAGACTAGATATCTTATTAAATCCTCTTATAAACCTCTAATAATTATTTATATAAACTACTTTATAATAGTACTAATATCTAAGTAAATAAGCCTTAATTTATTATTAACTAATAAACTTAATCTCTATCTTATTAGGGTATCTTAGTACCTATTATAGTTTAACCTCCTTATAAAGTATAAGCTAGGTAAGAGTAATATTATCCTAGATACGCTATTCCGCCTTAAGGGAGATATAATAACTACCTTATTAGTTATAATAGCTAGTACCTTAGATATATTATATTAAAGCCTTTTATAATATAGACTACTACCTCCTAGATTAATCTAAGGTACTATTATATTATATTATACTAGTTAAGATATTATATATATTTAAAATATACTTATTATAAGCCTATTAAGATAACTAATAATAGAATAAGGTCCTTAATATATTAGGAATAACTAGGTAAGCCCTTAAAGCCTCTTATATAACCCTAAGATTTAAACTCTAAGATAATCTAATCTATTATACTAACTTTAATAATAGATAGGAGTAATTATATATTTTAATTATAATAGAAAAGGAGGTCTTTTATTTAACTTATAATAAATAATATTATAGTAGCTTTTATAAGACTTATAAATATATAACTAGCTCCCTTTACCTTTAATATCTTACTTCTTATCTCTAAGTATATATTAAGTATTACCCTAGTTATTAAGTTAATTAAATAAAATATTATAAACCCTATAGTAATATATAGCCTATTAATAGGCCTAGTATCTTATTCTATATAATTATAATAGACTTTATCTTTACTTTACTATTAATATAGGAAAACGGCTTTAATAGTCTATTAACTATTATAAATAAGTTCTCTAAGTATATCCTCCTAATTATAGGCTAAATAATATAGGATACTATTTAATAGGTAGATTTAGTACTAGTAGGCCTTATAAGTTATAACTAGGGGATCCTATATACTATAATTAGTAACTAAGACCTAAAATTTATATTAAGTTTCTAGAGGGCCTTATTTTATAAGCTAAAATACTAACTACTAATATCTATATCCTATTATACCTAAACTAATAGATAATTAGAATAAATTAATTAAATAGTTAAAATTACTTTATACTTCTATACTTCCTAGTACCCTTATATTAATAGTATTAACTAGTCCCCTATTATTCCCTATTTATAAAGCTATCTTAATAACTCTATTAATACTTTAATAGGCCTAGTACCTAATAATATTATCTATAACTTTAAGGTATATAATACCCTTAACCTACTATTATTAGTTATAAACGTCCCTACTAAAGACTTTAATAGGCTCTAATAGCTTTAAAGGGAATAGGTTAAAGAGTCTATTATATTTACTAGTATCTTCTCTAAGGCTAGATATAATAATAAATATTAAGCTCTTAATATATCTAAGGGTAATAAACTCTACCTACGCCTAAATTATAATTACTTTATTCTAGGCCTTACTAATCCTAAGCTCTATTAATAATAAATAAGACCTTTTAAGGTTCTTAATTATATTAGCCCCCTAGCCTATAAACTCTAACTACCCCTTATAATATAAATATACCCCGTTATATCTATTACTTAGCTTAAACTATACCCTAGTTTAGACCCGTATAAGTAACTATAATATAATAACCCCCCTATTTATAATAATACTATAGAGGATAAGTATAAGTTAGAAGCTATAATTAGTAGGTATATTATAAATAGGAATAAGGTTTAATACCTTATTAAATAGAAGGATTATAGCCCTTAATATAATATATAATATAATATTTTAGACCTTTATAATACTATATAGCTTATTAAAGACTTTAATAATTATACTTATAATTAATTAAGGTTATTAAAAAGGAAGTAATAATATATAATAAGGGCGCTACTTTATTTTCTTTTAGTAGGTATTTATTATAGACATAGCGTATTAGCGTATACTACGGAAGGCTTCTATAATTACCTTATTATTCCTTAATAGAATCCTTAATAGGAAATCAACTATTCCACCTATAATTATTCTACCTATATTACTCTACTTATAATCTTTAAAATCTTTCTATTAAAATCTTATATTATTCTTATATATATAATAATAATTATATAATTTAATATAATAATTAATATATAAAAGTCTTATACTATTTTAAAACTAAATAATTAGCGCTCTAATACTAAAGCTTTAAAGACTATTATAAAGATAATCCCCCTAAAGCTACTTATAAGTATAAGTAAAGGCTTATATAAGAAAATTATAAAGCCTTACTCTTAGAAGATTAAGGCTATTATTAAGCTATTAGATCTTAAGCTTATAAATAATAAAGTAGAAGATAATAAGCTCCTTCTAGTATAATAGAATAATAGGAAGAGGAAGTATACTATTAAGGATAATAAAAACGATTCTAATTTTATCTTACTAATAATAAAGTCTCTAACCCGCTAGCTCTTTATTAAAATAATTAATTTTTAGCTCGCTACTAATTTTTATTACTATATTAATTATCCTTCTAGAGTTATAGTATATTAAAAGGTAATAATATTAAAGATATAAGTACTATTAGTAATAAATAGGTATATTATAATACTAAGCTAGATAAAATTATAAAGAAGGAGTAGTAATAACTTAAAAAGAAGAATAATAATACCTTATTAGCCTATATATAAAATAGCCAACTTAGATAAATAAAGTAAGTATATTATAAATATATACACGATTTTAAGTAACCTTTAAAACTAGTACTAAATCTATTATTTATAGTTTTCTACGCTATACCTAGAAGGTCTATTAATTTAAAAGACCTAGGGCTAGTAAGTTACTTATTATAACTAGGAATAGGACCTTTTAATTTATATTTATTAGAAAGCCTATACTATTAGATATATAAAAGTATTTTACTTAGCTTTATAAATTTAGAGATATAACTAAAATATATTATAATAGTAATTAGTAAGGTAGATTCTAAAAGATAATATATAAGGTTAAATTAGGAGATATATAGATATTAAGACGCTAGCTAGCCTATTTAAATATAAGTATTTTATAAGTTCTTTTAAGTTTATATTTAACTTTATATTTAACTTTATTAATATTCTAGAAATAGACTAGAATAGTAACATGGGCAGAATAATTGTGGGTAGAATGGTTTATTTTCTATTAAGGATTCTATTAAGGAATAATAAGGTGACTATAGAAGCCTTCCGTAGTATACGCTAATACGCCATATCTATAATAAATGCCTACTAAAAGAAAATAAAGTAGCGTCCTCGCTATATATTATTACTTCCTTTTTAATTTTAATTAATTATAAGTACGCTTATTAAACTTGTTAATAAGCTATATTATATTTTAAAGGTCTATTAAATTATACTAGACGTTATATTAAGGGCTATAATCCTTCTATTTAATAAGGTATTAAACCTTATTCCTACCTATAATACGCCTACTAATTATAGCTTCTAGCTTATACTTATCCTCCGTAGTATTATTATAAATAGGGGGCTGATTATTATATTATAATTATTTATATAGATCTAAACTAGGGTATAATTTAAGCTAAGCGATAGATATAATAGGGTATATTTATATAATAGAGGGTAATTAGAGTCTATAAGCTAGAGGGCTAATATAATTAAGGACCTTAAATAGTCCTATTTATTATTAATAGAGCTTAGGGTTAATAAGGCCTAGGATAGAGTAATTATAGTTTAAGCGTAGGTAGAGTTTATTATTTATAAATATATTAAGAGCCTAATATTTATTATTATATCTAGCCTTAGTAAAGATACTAGTAAATATAATAGACTCTTTAGCCTATTCCCTTTAAAGCTATTAGAGCCTAGTAAAGTCTTTACTAGGGATATCTATAACTAATAATAATAGGCTAAGGGTATTACGTACCTTAAAGCTATAGATAATATTATTAGGCGCTAGGCCTATTAAAGCGTTAATAGAGTTATTAAGATAGCCCTATAAATATAAAATAATAGGGGACTAATTAATGCTATTAATATAAGGGTACTAGGAAGTATAAAAGTATAGAGTAATTTTAACTATCTAGTTAGTTTATTCTAATTATCTATTAGTTTAGGTATAATATGATATAAATATTAATAGTTAGTAATTTAGCTTAAGAAATAAAGCCCTCTAGAAACTTAATATAAATTTTAGGTCTTAGTCACTAATTATAATATATAGGATCCCCTAGTTATAACTTATAAGGCCTACTAGTACTAAGTCTACCTATTAAGTAGTATCCTATATTATTTAACCTATAACGCGCTTAGAGAATTTATCTATTATAATAAGTAAACTATTAAAGCCATTCTCTTATATTAGAGGTAGAGCGAGAATAAAGTTAATTATAATTATATAAAATAGGATTCTAGGTCTATTAATAGGCTATATACTATTATAGGGTTTATAATATTTTATTTAATTAACTTAATAATTAGGGTAATACTTAATATATACTTAAAGATAAGAAGTAAGATATTAAAGGTAAAGGGAGCTAGTTATATATTTATAGGTCTTATAAAAACTATTATAATATTATTTATTATAAGCTAAGTTAAAAACTTCCTTTTCTATTATATTTAGAATATATAATTACTCCTATCTATTATTAAAGTTAGTATAATAGATTAGACTATCCTAGAGTTTAAACCTTAGGGATATATAAGAGGCTTTAGGAGTTTAGCTAGTTATTTTAAGTATATTAAGGACCTTATTCTATTATTAGTTATCCTAATAGGCTTATAATAAGCGTGCCTTAAAGGTATATAATATTTTAACTAGTATAATATAAAATAACGGAACCTTAGATTAATCTAAGAGGCGGTAGTTTATATTATAAAAGGCTTTAATATATAATATATCTAGCGTACTAGCTACTATCACTAGTAAGGTTATATCTCCCTTAAGGCGTAATAGCGCGTCTAGGATAATATTACTTTTACCTAGCTTATACTTTATAAGGAGGTTAAACTATAATAGGTACTAAGATACTTTAATAAGATAGAGGTTAAGTTTATCTATTAATAATAAACTTAGGCTAGTTTACTTTAATATTAATACCGCTATAGAGTAGTCTATATAAATAATTATTAGAGGCTTATAAGAGGATTTAATAAGATACCTAGTCTTTTAAATAACTTATATAATACCTACTACCTTAAGCTTTATAAGTTAGTAGTTCTATTTAATAGGATTAAGTATCTTACTAAGAAATATAATTAGCTAGATATTAGTTCTTATAAAAGGCTTTAAGCTATCTAGATTACCCTTTATATAATATATTATTATAATAAACCCCTAGGCTTTAAAGGCGTCTAAGTTAATAAATAAGAACCTTATTTTATTAAAATATATTAGGAAGTGAGCTTTCTTAAAGGCTTCCTTTAAGTTATAAAAAGCCTAGAGCTCTTTTTTAATAGGGTAATAAAAGGCTTTAGTAGCCTTAGTCTTCCTAGTATAGCCTTTAATATTTAATATAATAAGAGGGGTTATAAGGTTAATCTTATATCTTTATAAGGGATTAGCTCGCTAGGTATACCTTAATATAGATAACCTTAACTATCCTATAAAGCTTAAGAAGATTTTAAGATCCCTAAGTATCTCTAGGAAGTATAAGGCTATAATAGTTCTTAGCTTTTCTTTTAATATAAAGAGCCTAAGGGCGTTAATATACTAGCTAAGTAGGTTAATAGATAAATAACTAAGGAAGGTTTTCTTAGGACTAAGACTTAGATAACATTTATAGAATAATATAAATAGTCTTTAGAGATAAATTAGGTATTTTAGTAGGCTTTTAGAGAAGCTTATAATATTATTTATATAAGTATATATAAAGTCTTTATATAATTAAAGTATTTTATCTATCTATTATTATATATATAGGGGTAATCCCTTATAACTTATTAATATAATATTATATTACTCTTAGCCTTTATAAGAGATAATAGTAAGCTTATAGTAATCGGCTTTTCTAATACTAAATTAATAGAAATACCCCGTACTATTTATAATAGAGATAAAAGGTAACCCTATTATAATTAATATAATTTTACTTTATAGTAGGATAGGGTAACTATCTAATTATAAGATTATATTAAGGCCTTATATATTAATAATAACGCGGCCCTTCTTTTTACTATTAACTTCCTATTATATTATAAAGACTAGATAATTAAATAGGGTAGGTTAATTTAACTACTATATTTTCCCTTAGGAATATAGCTTATTAAAAATCTTATTAATTATTTACTTATCCTTATAACTTACTAGGTAAACCCTTAATAGCTTAAGGGCTATATTAGGCTTTAATATAATTAGTATCTATTTAGCCTTAAGAACTAGGATTATAATACCTTAATCTATTTATATCTTAGGAAATATATTAATAACCTTAGTAATCTAAGAGGCTATATTAGGGGTATTATAGATAGTTATACTACTTAATATAACGCGCTCTAATACTAGGTTAATAGATAATTATAATAGGCTTTTATAAGAATTAAGGCCTTTATTTATATTAGTCTAAGGTATTATAATTATATTAGCTATAATATATAGTATAAGAGTTATAACTATAACTATAAAGCCTTTAGTAACTTATAACTTTTATAATTAAGTATTTCTAATAGCTTATAAAGTATATATTAGGGTAACTAGATATACTTTATCCTATTTATATTTAGTAATAGATCTAAGTTAAGTCTTATAAGGTAGTTATATAATAACTAATAAAGCGTTATAAACTTATATAAATAATATATTAGAATTAATAATATATATATAGATACCTCTATTAGGACTAAGATCTTAGGGATAATCTAGTTTAAAAAGATAGTTGTAATTATCGGGTATATTATACTTATATATTACTAGAACTTTAATTATAAAGTATAAAGGGATTATAATAGTTAATTTCGCCTTAATTATATGCCTTAAATATAGAGATATATAAATATAAACCTTAATTAGGGCTATTAAGCCTTTATATAATCTAATAGAGATTACCTTCCTACTAAAATTAATAATAATACCTTAGGGAACTAATATATTATTATTAATAAGTATATTAGCTCTAAGATTATTAATAATATAAACCTCTATAATTATTAAGGCTTATCTAGGAGAGTCTCTAACCTTACTTTAAATATACATTTCAATAGAGGCGTACTTATAAGTCTTAATAGTTTTATTTCCTATATTATAGACTAGTATAAGTAAAGGTATCTTTTTAAGATAGATATTAGGGAGGTACTTTATAAGATAAGTATAATTAATAAGTATAATAGTATAACTACTATTAAGATAGATGTTAGTCTACTCCTAGCTTAATTTAGACTAAAATACCTTAATTATAGTGTATTTCTATCCTTAAAAGCCGTAGCCTAGTAGCTTACTCTAATCTAGAACTATATTAGAGTTAATATAGATAAAGTTAGTATTAAGGATATTATTAAGGTCCTTATTTATAATATCCTCTAGACTTATTTAAGGGTTATCTAATAAAGGCTTTAATAGTTATAGTATTAACTTAGTTAGCTTAGTTAGCTTAGGAAACTTTAGCTAATATTATAGTCTAAGGTAATTAAATAGCTTATTCTAAGATAAGAAGGTAGCTTTATAATTAGAATAAGGGTAATTAGTATCCCTTAGTTATATAAGGAAGTTAATATCTTAGGCCTTATTATAGTTATTATAGAAGCCTTTAATAGATAGTTTATTATTATACTTATACTAACTAGCTAATTAATTATATTTATTATTAAAGCCTTTTAAAGATTCTTTAGTAGTAGCCTAATAGGCCCTTTAAGGTCTACTACTATTACGATTATTACTATTCTACCCCTATAGTTAAAAACCTAACCCGTTTATAGGGCCTACTATAATTTAAAGCCTTTAAAGGGCTTATAGTAGCTATAGTAGCTATAGTAGCTAAGGCGTATCTTAGCCTTAATGATTTTAATTCTAATTAGAATTATAAGCTGGATTATTCTAATTATAGGGGTAAGTATTACTAGCTAATTAGTTTTATAACTAGTTAACTACTTAGGATTAATACTAACTAGGTTAGTTAATTAGCCTATTATCTTATAACTATTAACTTATAGTAGCTATTAAGGTCCTTAATATAAAGGATATACTATTTATATAAATATTAAACTAGATATCCTTTTATAAATATAATTCTTTAATTAGACCTATAATAGTTAAAGTAGCCGTAGGCTTACTTAGGTTATTATAGAGCTCGCTATCTATATATTTATAAGTAAGGAGTACTTATAATAGTTTAGTAGTTATAATACTAGCGTTAGGACTATTAATTATAATATTAGAGATATATTTAGCGGGATTATATTAATTATAAATATCTTAAATAGTATAATAAATAGACTTAAGTATACCTAAAGACTTACCTAGGGAATCTTAAAATCTCTTCTCTAGTATATTATACTAGCTATTAATATTATTAGGATTATATCTTAATCCTTATCTAGAGTTATATATTAATTAACTAGTAAACTAGTTATTAGCTTCTCTAAGTAGATAGGTATTAAGGTTTTATTATAAAATAGCTATATTTATTATAGTAGCCTTTACTTATAACCTAGTAGTAAAGCTATAAACGTTATAATAGATATTATACCTATCCTTAACCTTAATAGTAGGTATATTAGGCTTTAGTTTAAAGTAGCCTATATCTTAAGTATAAAATTAAGTAGAATAAGGTCCTTAATTAGGGTTTACTAGATTTATTTAATTACTATTAAGTTACTATTAATTTTATAGTAAGGTTATTACCTAAGTAATAATAGCGGCTATTTAATCGGCCTATACCTATAAGAATAGGGTAGCTATACTTATAAAAGGCTATAATAGATTATAGTATATCTCTCCTTTAATTAATATACCTCGGGTTATTAGTAAATAGGAGCCTAGGCTAGACTAATCTAACGGGCCTAACTACTCTTATAGGTCTAACTACTCTAATAGGCCTAACTATCCTACTAGGCTAAATCTAGGAGAGGTTAAAGTAGGTATAATACCTATTAAAGGGGACCTAGTAAACTTATATAGCTAGGTAGTAGTAATAATAAAGGCTTTTATAAACGCCCTAAAGAGGGGTAGGTTAATAGCCTAATTACTTAGCTAGGTATATTTAGCTTAATTTAAATCTTAGGATCCTAATTAAGTGCCTTATAATAGAGTAGGTCTCTAAGGGAGAGGTAAAGGTCTTTTATACTTAGAGGTAATAAAATAGATAACCCTATAAGTTACCTTCTAGATAATCTAGCTATACTAATACCTAGTATTAAAGAAATTAGATATTAAATAGGCTTAAGTAATAATATCTAGTAGTATAAGGATAATTAATAGGATTAAAGAGGCTATATTAGGGATAAATAAGATATTATTAAAGCCTTTAATAGTAGCTACCTTATAAGCTAATAGCGTTAATAGCTATTATAATTATTATAAGAATATAAATAAAAGAAAAGTAAAATAGGTAAATAACTTATATAATTAATTAGAAGATTTAAAAGGGAAGGAGCTTTATTCCCTAGGAAGGGCCTAGAAGGAGCGTAGATAAGTTATATAACTTAGAGGGCCGTAGTATAAGGATATTTACTAAAGGCTTCTAATTTAGACCGCTTTATCTTTAGATTAGTATAAAATAAGGCCCTTATTATAAAGTATAAGGGATAATTTAGTTATAGAAGTAGTTACTAAAGGTATAGGCCTTAGAGGGGTTAAAGGACTTAGAGGAGGATTATTAGTATTATAAAGATAGTATTAGTGCTATAAATAGTAGTTAGTACTTCTAGGTAATTATTTAGTACCTTAAAGATAAATACCTATAGTATTACTACTAATTGATATAGGTAGAATAATTATAGGTAGAATAGTTCATTTTCTATTAAGGATTCTATTAAGGAATAATAAGGTGACTATAGAAACCTTCCGTAGTATGCGCTAATACGCTATATCTATAATAAATAGCTAATAATAGTATTTCTTTTTTAAGAGTTTATAATAGGCTTTTATTACTATAAATATAATTTATTTTTTATTAATAATTTAATAGTAATCTTTACTAATTTTACTACCTAGTATAAGCTAGCTATTAATTAGGATAATAATCCCTTTCTACCTTAAGATTTACTATTTTAATATAAGGTACTTCTATATTAATTTTATAAGATAGGTAATTTAGATTATTTTACTAGGATAAAAGGGGGTAATCTAATACTTTAAGAGTCTAAGAATAAGGGTTATATTTTCTATAATAGTAATTCTAAGAATTCTCTAGAAGAGAGGCTCTAATATAATATTCTTTTTACTATTCTTTTTACTATTCTTTTTACTATTCTTCTTTACTATTTTTATAGCTTATAGTATTTATAATTAGAGCTTCCTATAACTAAGTAATAGTATTAATAGATAGGAATAAAATAGTATATAACTTAGTTAGCTTTCTACTAGGTTTACTATATAATACTAGGTATATATATAGTATGATATAGCTAGTATAATAGATCTACTTTTATAATACCTAATATAGTAAGTAATTAATTAAATAGGTTAGAATATTCTCTTCTTTAATAAACTAACTATTAGATATATAAAATAGTAATAAGGACCCTAATATAAATACTTCTATTACTCTTAAGTAATAGAAAGTAGCTAGTAGTAGAGATTTAATATAATTTTAAAGATATATTAATAGGTAGTTAATAAAATATTTAGAATAATAGATAGTTATATTATACTATATTTTAATAATATTTTAATAGCTTTAAGGCCTTATATTAAGAGTATATTTAATTAAATAGTTATATATCTAATAGTTAATATAAAATTAAACCTACTAAGGAGCCTTCTAAGGTACCTTAGTAGCTATTATCTTTAGGGCGGCGGTACGCGTATACCTTATCTAAGTCCGCGTATACCTCCTCTAAGTCCGCGTACACCTTATCCTAGTACGCGTATACCTCCCCCTATTTAGAATAGCGGGCTACTTATACTATCAGCTACAACTTTCCCGCTAATAGACGGATTTAGAAAACTATTAGACTATTAGACTCTTAATAGAAATACGTATATTATAAGTATAATCTATATTATAATACGCTAAGTAGTTATTACTATTAGGATAGTATAGTAGAAGTACGGAGTACTAAGAAGCCGCTTGTACTACTTAGACTATTATTACTTAGTAAGGTCATCTACTCTAGATGCTTACGCTAGCTACCTACTAAGCTAAATAGGGGGAGGTATACGCGTACTAGGACGGGGTATACGCGGACTAGGATAAGGTATACGCGTACTACCGCCCTATCTTTAATAGGACTCTACTAAATAATTAAGACCTTCTCTTTAAGCCTTCTTATAATCTTAATCTTAGGTACGCTAGTAATATATTTACTTCTATTATTAATACTTCTATTAAGAAGGTCTTTAATAAAAATAATAAGAATAAGAACATTATTATTCCTAGAAAGATAAGATTAGAGATTATAAAAGAGTTTAATTATAATAAATATTTTATAGTTAATATATACTACTTTAGCCTTATAACTAGTAGTTAGCGTAATAGTTAGAAGGGTAAATAGGCTAAAATTATTATAATAGCTACTATAATAGCTATATTAGCTATATCCTTATTAATTATAATTAATAAAAAGCCTCTTATAATATCTAAAGGGGTGGTAGTACGCGTATACCCTATCCTAGCCCGCGTATACCCTATCCTAGCCCGCGTACACCCTATTCTAGTACGCGTATACCCTAGTCCTAGTACGCGTATATCTTATCCTAGTACGCGTATACCTATCTAGTCTAGGTATAGCAGACTACTAACTAAGTAAACTACTAAATTAGACTATTAGGCTAGAAGAATTATCTAAGGTTTTTAGAACGCCTAAATTATATATTTACTATTATCTTTATAGATAGATATATTTATACTATAAATATTCTAATTAGCTAATATCTAGCTAACTAAGTTACTTAATAGGTTACCTAACTAGGCTATAGTATTAAAAACCCCTATATACGTCTTATTACTAAACTTAGCTAGCTATTCTAATAGTTTACGTGCCCTACTTATAGTAGCTAGCCTACCTCTTACTATTATTAATATAGTCCCTTATCGTTACTAACGTACTAGTTAAGCTAGAAGGCGTGTTACTAATAGGTTACCCCGTAGGTAAGCTAATAAGGACTAGGCCTACGCTAACGTACTACTACTTCTTAGTATAAATATAACGTATCTACCTTATATATTAGCTCCTCCCCTTAGTATAGATTTAGCTCTTACTCTACCCCTTAGTATTAATAGCGGTATTAATAGCGGCGTTAATAGTAGTATTATACCTCCCTTACCCCTAGGACTAAAGTATACCTCTAACTCTTTATTAAGTATATACTCTTCTACTTAACTAGCCGTAATAGCTAGTTAACTATTAACTTAGCTTAATATAATAGCTACTTAATCGGCCTTATATTAATCTTATAAGGTAATAGTATACTTAAAACCTAAGGGTTTATAAGTAGTAGACTTATTAAAGGCTTACTCTTATATATACTTTTTAATATTATATTTTTTATTAAGAGCTCCTAGTAAATATCTTTTTAATTTAATAATAGTAGGTTCGTGTATCCTAAGAAGCTTATTAGTACTATTATTAGGAGTATTTAATAGGGGCTTATTAATTATAATTAGAAGAAATATAATATTACCTAGTATTAGCTTATAAAGTAGTAGATCTTATAAAAGTCTAGCTAATTATAATAGGAATATATAATAAACTTTAAAATAACTTTATTTATTTATACTTAACTAGCTTATTATAAGTTAATATATAGCTTATTATATAAGTTAGATTACTTAAATTAATACTTAAATCTAAGATATTACCCTAACTATTATATTTAGACTAACCGCGTCAGGTTAGTACTTTAAACTCGAGTCGGGTTCCTAACTTAACTCTTAGTAAGTTAATATTAAATTTCTAGCCTAAGTATTTAGGTTAATATTAATAGTTAGTACTAAGTAATTAAGTTAATACTATAGGGTAGTACTAAATATTAATATTAAAGTATTAACTTAACTTACTAAGACTTTAGTTTTAATAAGGGTATTTTATTAGATTATAATATTAGGAATACTTTATAATAATATAAAAAGGTAATATAATTATTTAATAGTTATTAATAGATAGCCTATCTATCTATTTAATTAGATATCTCTATAATCTTATACTTATAATCCTTTTATTTATTACTATCCTCCTTACTATTATTATACTTACTATTATTATCTTTACCATTACTACTAGTCTTATTAGTATCTTCTGGCCTATATTCTCTATCCTCTTCTTTATCCTCCTTAGTAGTATACTTAATTTCTTTAATTAAGATACCCTCCTTATCTTAATTCCTCTTTATAAGGTTAGGTATAATATAATCCTTTATATTAAACGCGTTAGTATATTCTTATATAAACTTAATATAAGTATTTATAATATTAAGGTCTTATATATCTTTTAACTCCTCTAGACCCTTATAATATATAATCCTTTACTTAATAATTTATATAATTAGTAGATTAAATCTAGTAAAATCTAGCCTAATAATATCTATATCTTCCTTAGAAGTATTCTAAAAGTTAAGTTAATTAAAAGATAAGTTTAAAGATAAATTATATATTTACCTTTTTTATAAAACTAGTTATATTATTTATATTCTCTATATTATTTATTAATTTATTAATTTATCTAGCTTAGCTTATTCCTTAGTAGCCTCTTTATTATCTTTAAAGCGTAGCTCTATCTTAAAATATTTTATTATATAATATTAACTATTTAGGAAGTATTATATTACCTAATTATATTATTATAAATCCCTCTTTTATATCTTTCCTTCTTTATAATATCCTTTACCCTAATTATTAACTCTATATAATCCTCTTTAATAGCTATCTTTTATATATCTAATTCCTTTAACTTCTTAATCCTCTTTAATACTATTATATAGTTATTAGATACTTTTATATATAATAGCTTCTTATTATTATCTTAGTCTTTAGCCTATTCTCTACTTATAATTAATTTAGGATTCTAGTTATAAAGACTTAATATTATTATAATACTATATTAACTTATCTATCTAGTAATATATTTAGGTAATATAATTAGTAATAAATATTTATTATATATTAATAACTTATCTTACTATAATATCTTAAGTATATAAAGGTAGGAGGAGTTATAAAGAAGATTTTAAGGGGTAATTCTACTTATAACTATACCTATAATTATATAGAATATTCCGCCTAATATTACTTTACCTTATATTAAAACTTCTAAACCTTATATTCCTTCTTTTATCTACTATTATATATATTTAATAACTTTAATAATAGCTTATACTAAGTAGACTAGTAATATAATTTTATAATATATTTCTTACTCTATATATTAATAGGTAGATAGTATAATTAGGTAATAAAATACTAAAATTACTAGCTAGAGGGGGTAAACCCTTATAAGATAGGGGAGTAAATAAGCTATTATATAAGAAGGGAAAGGTAATATAAATAGGTAATATATTAAAATATAATTAACTAATCCTTTATAATTGATAGTACTAAAGGCTAGTAATAAGATCTACTTATATATAGTACTAGCTATAAACCTATTACTTATTAATAGAGCTAAGAGGTCTCTAGTCTAAATATAGTTAGAATAAAATGGAGGTATTATATAGTAGTAGAGCCCCTTGTATAGAGCTTTTATACGCGTAGCGAGCGCGCCTTTAATATATATAATAGTACCTACCTTAGTCCCTACTAGTAGTACTAGCTCTATATATAAGAGACTCTAGGTTAAGAGATAGAAGGTATTATACTAAGTAGAAAAGTTAGAATAATAAGTTAAGGCTACCCCCCCTAGCTAGGAGGACTATAACTACGCGTAGGAGTAGGAGTAGTAACCTTATAATTATAGGTATAACTAGCGGGATTTTAATATAATCTACTTTCTCTTATAAGTAGATTATTATATAGCCTAGTACTAGGAAATAGTAATATAATAGTAGTAGTAAAGTATATTTATACCCCCCCTTAATAATTCTAATAGCTCCCTCTTATATATTATAAAAAAGATATATAGTTATTCTTAATAAGAGTATTATAAGCCCTCTACTAAATTAGTAGTTATAATAACCTAGTATTATAGGTTAAATAGAAAAGAATACCTTAATATTAGATAGTATAAGAGAGGAGTAGCTAGGGTAGTAGTAGACTAATAGGAGGGTTAAGAGTACTTACTAATATTAATTAAATTATATAAGGAAGGGTAAGAGGGTAGTTAAGGAAGTATAAACCTATTAAGAGTAAAGAAAGGGGTATAGCCCTAATAAGAGAGAGGAGTATATAAATATTAGGATCTAATATAAGGATAATTTAGAGTATAAGGGAGAGGATAGTATATAATATTTAAAGGCCTAGAAGTATTATAATAAATAGGATAGGTAAGAGAGGGTTTTTCCTATAATTTATAGTTTCCTCTTAAAGTTAGAACGCCCTTATTAGCTCTAAGTAGCTAGATAGTAGAGTATAAAATATAAATATAAATATAATAGTACTAAAATTAATAATATAAAGATAAAAGTATAAGGTTAACTTAGGTCTTAAAGCTTTAAAGGAGATAAGATAATACTAAAAGTCTATTAATAACCTTATCTTAAAGCTACTATTTAATTATACTATAAGGGAGATTATAATAGATATTATAAGACTTAGTATAAACTTATATTAAATCTAAAGTTTAGCTTTAAAAGTATTACTAGATATTATAAAAGTATTTATAATATCTTTTTTCTTAAGTAAGTATATATTATTTTATATTATTATTTTATCCTTATAATAATTACTTATTAATCTATCTTATAATATAGATTTAAATCTACTTTATATCTACGCTAAATATATTACTATTATATAAAGGGATTTATAATTTATAAGGGAATTAATAAAGAGCTTTAATATTATACTATTTAATACTTAGGGGTAGTAATAGTTTTATAATATTAGGAGTAGAGGGTGTTGAAATATATTGAAATAGGATGTAATTAGTTAGACTAGCCGCGTACTAGACGCGCTCTAGTACCCGTCTTAGTATCTTATATATCTTATCTCTCTCTACCTATATAGCTAGTAATATAATAACTATTACTATTCTACCTATTTTAATAGGTTATAAGCCTAAGCGTAGGGTATTTATTTATTTATTTACCCTATAACTAGTATTAATACTATCCTTTATAGATTACCTCTATATTAATACTATATACCGCCGAAAAAGGGGGCTAGGGAATCTACTAGTAGAGATTTTCGCTAAGACGGCTAAAATCCCCCCGACTTAGTAATAGTAACCCCTTAGCGAGTAGTTCGCTAATTATATAAATAATATCTATTCCCTATATATACTAACTACCTTAGTAATAGTTATTTACGCTTATTACCTAGCTAATACCGTAGATAATATATAGTATTCTTATAAAAGGGGGCTAGGAAGATAGAGAAGGCTAGGAATATTTACTAACCTCCTTATAAATTAGTTATATCTATCCTATCTTCCCTAGATTCTTCTCTCCCTCCTTCTTATTATTATTCTAATTACTTTATATTAGAACTTAAAGAATCTAAATAAAAAATCTACTAATAGTTAATTAAGATTTACCTTAAATGTCTTCTAGCTAACCTTTAAGTAAACTACTACTTCCTTAATTTTCTATATCTCTACTAAGATATTAGCTATAAAATTAACTAAGAGGTAGCTACTACTATTAATTATTAGGGGATACTATTAGATAATACCTCCTTTATACCTTTACTAATACTAGAACCTTATCCTTAAAATTAATTACCATTATTTTTAATAGAAGGCCCTAGAACGCTAGGTGAAAGTATTATCTTTAGCCTTACTACTAGGTTAAGACTACCTTCCGTACGTTTATAGTTACTAATACTAGTATTAACTTAATCTTTAACGCTAAATTTATATAATCTAGATACTAAGACTAAAGATATAGATATACCTCCTACTAGTATTAAAGTAGAGATTAGAGGGGGCGGTAACTACCCCCTAATACTCGTTCCTATACTAGAATTTAACTATAACTAGCTATTACACTCCTAGAATATATAGTCCTATATTATCCTTAATAGCCTTAGAGCTATCCTTAAGATAGACTATATTATCCTAGGGACTTAAAACCTTTAGGAGATTTAGGATAATAAGTATAATAAGGCCTATAAGGTAATAAAGGTATATTATAATACTAATACTTATAATATAATTAAGGATAAGACTATCCCCTTAATAGCCTAGAAGATTATTAAGGACTTTTATAAGCCTTAAGGTACTAGTATCTTTAATAAGACTATCTATAATTTTAATACCCTCTTTTATACTAATTATAAAGATATTAGTAGTTATATAAGTAAATTTAAAACTATTAATTCTAACCTAATTAACCTAGGATATAAGCTCCTTTATATCTTTATTATTAATACCTACTTCTAGTATCTTAGCGTGAAGTTTAATACCTTTTAAAGTATATTTATTTAGATATATACTATTATTATTAAAGAAGGTATTATAATAGTCTTATTTAATAAACTTATATTAGTTATAATAAATAAAGAAGCTTATTAGAACTTTATAAAGTCTTCTATTATAGCTACTACTATAACTACTACTCGCCTACTCTACTAGGTAAGGTTAAATATATAGTAGAGTAATAAGTATTATAACTACTATAATTATTTAGGCTATATAGAGTCTAACTACTAGACTAAGTACCTTAAGTTAATAAAGGCCTTCCTTAAGATAGTTAAGGCGGATAAGAGTTAAAACTAAGGGGGCTATAATTAAGGGGGTAGTAATATTAGAGGTAAGCGTCCCTGTATACCTACGGAGTCTAAAGACCTAGTTATTAGCTTTATAACTACGCTAGGTATAATTAGCCTTACTACTACTATCCTCCTAGATATAGTATATAACTAATATATTATTAATAATCAAGATATTCTTAAAGAATATAAGGTAATTCTTAAGTCCCCTATTTATAGGATTAGCTAGGCTAGTCCCTATATAATAGGGCGTAGTACCGTAGTTATCCCTTATAAGACTAGTAAGGGAATTAGGGTAATAGTATATCTTAGTAATATCCTCTATATCCTAGACGCTTAATTAAATTTAATTTTAGTATCTTAGCTACTTTATCTTAGAGTTAAAGTCTCCTTTAGCTTATAAAAGTATATTATTACTTATAAAGGCTACGTCTTTATATATACCTAGTATAATAATATCTTCTACCTTAATACTTAAGACTATCTAACCCTTACCTTCGCTACCCTAGTAATTATATTATAACTTCTTCTAGAGTTAAAAGTATATATATTTACGGCCTTTTAAGTCTCCCTATCTATTAGCCTTTAATATACTTATATAAGTTATTTAGGTTAATAGAACCTAAAATAGCTAATAAATATATCTAATAGAATTAACCTTAATAAGATTATCTTTAAGGATTATATATATAATATCTACGTAGAGACCTAAATAATAAGGGCTCTATATAACTATCCTATTACCCTAGGGAAGTACTTATATAAGCGTATTAATAGCGACTTAGTAGGCCCTTATAAGGTTTATAAAGGGATTACTATAGCTTATAATAGCTCCTAATTCTTTAGTATAATACTATATAATTATACTAAGGAATTAGATATTACCCTACTTAAGGTTAAAAGTAAGTTCCTACTAGCCTTTAAGGCCTTTAAAGTAAACTAGGAGCGTCTTATATAATATATACCACGCTATTATATTAATAGTAGAGGGGAATTTAACTCCGTAGCCTTTATAAAGTACTACTAGGCTAATAGTATTATCTAGGAGAGTATAATATAAGATACTCCCTAGGCTAATAGATTTATAAAGCGTCTTAATAAGACCTTAATAGATAAGGCCTATATTATACTTATAGATAATAGGATAGATTATAAGTACTAGCCTAAATTTATTTAAGTAGCTAGCTACCTCTAGAATAGGTCCCCTAAGTATAGTATTATAATAATACCTTATAAGAAGTTTAATAGCTATTAGCCTAATCTCTCCTATCTATAAGTCCTTAGGTCTTAGGCTTTCTATTATTCTAGTAGGACTACTACTAAAATTAGTTACTTTAAGGCCTATTCCCGTCTAGGGCGACTTATTAGTTATAAAGGCGAGGCTATCTACTATCTTATTAATAATAAAACTAGGAAGCTCGCTTAGTTATTTAATATCTACTTTATTAAGAAAGTCCTTATAAGCTATATTAAACTAAAAGTTAAAAGGTATATATTTATAAACCTCCCTTACTACTCTAAGCGGGTAGCTAGCGGTATAAGGGGGTAATCTCCCTCTAGAAGTAAAGTATTATTAATCTAGATTAAAGATATACCGCTAATCTACGCTAAAGATATAGTAGCTAAGGATAAACCTTACCTTAAAACCCTATTAGATATCCGGCCTAAGTTAAATTAGGTCTATCTAGTAATATTTTATTAGGATATTAATAAGCTCCTATTATTAGCTAGGGTCCTAGCTAGTTACCTTAAATTTAAAATACCTCCTAATAAACTACGCGATAACTCCCTAGATCTATTAGTAATATTCACCTTCCTAATAATAGTTAAAGGTATAGAGCCCTTTAAACCTAGATTATATAAGGAAGCTATAGTAAATAATACTAAGAAGGATTAGGAAGTAGCTTTATAGGATAAGTTTAACTCCCTTACGTAGAATAATATATAGGTACTTAGATAGCTACCTCTAGGTTAGAAGGTACTCCGGGGGAAGTAGGTATTTAAGTTAAAAAGGGGTCCTTATAGTAAAGTCCTACGTTATAAGGTACGCTAAGTAGTTAAGGGTTTTAAATAGTAGGAAGGAATTAACTATAATAAGACCTTCGCGTTAGTAGTAAAGCTAATAAGTTATAAAGCTATCTTCGCGCTAGCCGTATCCCTTAACTAGGAACTAGACTAAATAGATATTAAGACGGCCTTTCTTTATAAGAATATTAAGGAAGATATCTATATTAAATAGCCTAAAGGCTTTATAATTAAGGGTAAGGAATACCTTATTTATATTCTAAAGAAGGCACTCTATAACCTAAAATAATTACCTTAAGTCTAGTTTTTTATACTATTTATATTCTTAAAGACTTAGGGCTTTATACCACTTATAACTAATAAAAGCGTCTTAATTAATTATAAAGACTAAGTTATTATCGCGGCTTATATTAATAATTTACTAATTATTAGACCTAGCTAAACTACTATTAATTAGGTTAAGGCTATACTTAGTAAATACTTCTAGATAACTAACCTTAGCTTATATTCCTTCTATTTAGGTATATTAGTTAGGCGGGATTAAGTAAATTAGGTACTACGGCTAGGCTAAGAAGCCTATACTAAAAAGGTATTAAGGGACTTTAGTATATAGGAGTTATACCCCGTAGTAACCCCGATAGACGTAAATAAGTTATAGGTATCTAAGGAAGACTATATAACCCCTAATACCTTTTAAAAGGAATATTAGTTAGCTATTAGCTCCCTAATATATACTATACTAGGGACTAGGCTAGATATTACCTATATAGTCTTAGTAGTTAGTAGATATAGATTAAACCCGAATTAGTTATATTAGATAGCTATTAAGAGGATTTTCTACTACCTTTAAGGAATAATTAACTTATAACTTACCTTTTATAAGAGTATCTTTCTACTTATTAGTTATAGTAATACTAATTAGGCCGGTAACTAAGATACTTAATAGTTAACCGTAGGCTATATTTTTAATATTAGTAGTAGAGTAATAAGCTAGTTATTAAAGTAATAGCCTACGGTTACCCTATTTAGCTATAAAGTAGAATATATAGGCTAGATATAGGCTAATAAGGAGGCTATCTAGCTCTAATAGCTACTCGCTAAGCTAGACCTCTCTAAGGATACCTATTAGCCTACCGCTATAATGCTCTACTATAATAATTAGGGAGCTATTACCCTAGCTAAGAACCCCTAGTTTTATACACGTATAAAGTATATTAATATCTAATATTACTATATATAAGAACGGGTTACCGCTAGTAATATTAAGCTAGAATATATTAGGACTAATAAGTAAGTAGCTAATAGCTTTATTAAAGCTCTCCTTAAGGATAAATTTATCCCCTTCTATAAGGCCTTAAGCCTAGAAGTACTATAGTAGTAGGAGTCTTTAGTATAATAAGGCTCTATAAGTACTCCTAGCGGCTTTATAGGCGCTCCTATAACTAACTAAGGGATAGCTAGCTCCTAACTACCTACCCTTCTAGCCCTATAACTCTACGCTATAATATTATAATATAAAATAGACTTTATAGGCCTATTTAGCTCTATTATCCTTCTATATTCCTAGCTTAGATAGTAAGTTATACTACTAATAACATTATCTAAACGCCGGACTACTCCCGCTTATAAACTAATATTATAGTAAATAAGTTAACCGCTTTCCTATAAAACTATTAGGCATAGACTATAATATATATCTACTATAATCCTATCTCTTACCCTACTATTAATATAAAATAGAACTAGCGTAATATATTCCTAGACGCTAGTAAATATAGTACCTATAATAGCTTCTAGCGTAATATACCCCTAGGCCGTAATAGTCTTACCGTCTTTACTACCTAGATACGCACCTAGGTAGGATAAGAATAGGAAGTAGATAACTAGTACTACTAGGGTATTATAATCCTTCGCCTAGGTATTAATATTATTATTTTTAATTATAATACGGCTAAGGATATAGATATTAAAATTAGGCCTTATAATACCCTCCTACCTACCTAGTATAAGCTTATCTAGTATATTAAAGGTAAGAAGCGTACTATTAAGTCGCTATAATATAGAAACCTTAATAGCGTACCTTTATAAAATAAGTATATTTTAGAAATAGTTATATAGATAGAATTAGTTACCTTATAATTATACCTACCTTATTAAGGTCTATTTAATCTATATTTAGAAGGTTTTTATTAAATTACCGCCCTTTAAATAGAACTTCTATTACTATCTACTTACCTTTACGCCTATTACCTGGTATCTAGTTAAGAAGGGGGATTTTAGATAGTAGGAATAGAATATTAATAAGTTAGTTATACTATTATACTAATAAGGTGCTTTATTTAAGTAGGAGTATTAAAATATATTAAAATAGGATATAATTAGTTAGACTAGCCGCGTATTAGACGCGCGCTAGTACCCGTCTTAGTATCTTATATATCCTATCTCTCTCTACCTATATAGCTAGTAATATAATAACTATTACCATTCTACCTATTTTAATAGGGGTAGGTCTAGGATAGTATAATACTCTTAGTATTATAATACTCCTAGTATTATAGTACTCCTAGTATTATAGTATTCTAAATAAGATAAAGAATTATATTACCTTCTTATATTACCTTTATATTTATACGTAGAAATTAAACCTACTTTATAAATATACTACTTAATTATTAATTAACTTTAAAATTATAATTATTAATCTATTTATCTTAAGATATCTACTAATTTTAATTTAAAAGGATCTTTACCTTTATTAATACTTTAATTAGTATCTTCTTCCCTTTAAAGAAAATCTTAGGGCTTAGTAAGAGCTTCTTTAAAGGTTAAACCTAATATAATTATAATCCTTTAGAAGTATTACTTATTTTATAAACTTTAGTTCTAATTATATATAATTTTATAAATATACTCTTTAAGTAAGATTAAAGACTCTCTTAATACTTATAAATAATATTAAATAAAAAAGGATATCCTTAGCTATTTATATTAGATTTAGATAAGTTAAAGTGTTATCCTTCTAGTACTCTTATATAGGAATATCCTTTAAT